>Ga0307518_10000500_pt1 | contig 29842 bp, 8 predicted proteins | sample 25_EM_MG_FD_203889 | JGI IMG/M metagenome (GOLD analysis project Ga0307518, IMG submission 203889) | Populus trichocarpa ectomycorrhiza microbial communities from riparian zone in the Pacific Northwest, United States - 25_EM | ecosystem: Host-associated > Plants > Roots > Unclassified | place... | reverse complement strand
ACAAACCAAGCTAGAAAGTGAATATTAATAATGATACCTAAGAAAGGTAACCTCAAAGTTAGTAGGGAAAAGTTTGTCCTCAATTTTTATTTATTTACCAACCACATGCTCTAAACACCATCATTACTTTGTCACCACCACTACTATATGGAGGTGAGTGAGAGAGTAAAATAAAAATAAAAATAAAATAAATAAAAAAAGAAGAAAAATCAACACAAGAACGTATTGGTGACAAGGACTCGTAAATAAGAAAGATGGACAAGAAATGAAAACGATAGAAAATAATTGAAGAAGTGGCATGTGCTCCTTCCTTGTAGCTAGATAGATGTAAAATGTGGACTTCAGAAACATGGAATTAAGAGGGTGTGGGGGGCTGGAAATTGGGCTCTTTGGAAACCGTGTCGGCCGGGACTTGAGGGTTCATGTTCATAAATATTGGGACTAGTGCCCAACATAATCAATTTTAATTAATAATATTTTGAAGGGGCAGGGCCCGACCTCCTGCACGTGAGACAAGACCCGGCACGTGCACAGGCTTAAAGAGTGTTTGTTTTGTATACTATTTGTTCGTGTTTATGTTATTGTTTGGTATTGTCACGAGATTATGTTTTAAAATGTTTTTTTTTTTTTGAAATTAGTATATTATAATGATTTGATAAAACAAAGAAAAAAATAAAAGAATTGTAAACTTTTTCATGGTGTATGTTTTTATTAATTTTATTTTTTACATTATCAATTCAAAATCATGAAGGAAATTAAGGAAAAAATCATTAATCTAATATTTTTTTAATATCAAATTAATGTATTATTAAAACACGTAAAAATACAGTTGGAAACGCAGTGTAAAAGAAACTCTTTAATAATGATTAATGACTCGGTGTTGTGCGGTAGGCAAAAGAAAGCAAAGGGGAGAAAAGTAGAAGAAGGTAGCTGTTGTTTTGCCCCTTTTGTTCTGCTTTGATATTATTATTATTAATAAAAATTCGAAAAGGAAAATAAATAAAAATAAAAATAATTATTATTATTATTATTGAGCAACAAAATCATATTGATTGACAACACATCCACTGACTGTCTTATGATTTCAAGACCCTCGATTTGACGTTTGACTTGTCTTTTCACTCTTCACCTTTTCCTTTTATTCTCTCTCTCTCTCTCTCTCTCTCTCTCTCTCTCTCTCTACCTTCCATGACAAGAGTTTATTTAACATTACACAACCTCTGTCCAAAGACCATCTTCACACTTTCTGTAGCTCAGTACTCTTAGTTAGGTAGCCATTAGCTGCCCATCATGCCCCAGGCACAACTGATCAAGTGCGTGTCTGGTAGTCTACACTACATTCTTTTTTAAATTTATATTTGTTTTTGTGTTTATAAAATACTTTCAAGATTTTTTTATTTTTTTTTCACTCCATCTCGAGCCCAATGGATGGATGTGTCCTTCTCATTTAATTTATTTTCTCTGTTTTATGAATTATTTTCATCATAGCAGAAGATTGCAACTTCAGTGATGTATTTCTTGTCCATTGGTTAATTGTGGCATTTATTGGCATCATTAAATCTATATTAGCATAATATTTCAAGTATACTTTTTCTTAATGCAAGTTGCATTGCTAACATTAATCCAGCAATATGATATTGGTGTGGATTTAGCAGTTCTTGAAAATTTTTATATTAACATTAATGTGGAAAAAAATATGTCCAATTAAACATCTCCAGTTAATGCAGCGAAATTATTTTATTAATTATTTTTTATGAAATAAAAATTACCTTTACAAATATAAAATAAAGATTATTTTAAGATCTTACTTATATAATAATAATAATAATAATAATAATAAAATATTTCTTAAATATTTTAAAAGGTAAAATTTATAATTTTATCAAGACCTTTATTTACCTTAATGAAGCGGCTCTTATCTTAACTCACCATACTATTTATCACGGAAGAAAACTCTCACTCAAACAACTTTACAATTAGTTTTAATCAAATTTAAAATTATTATTTTCTCAACGGGGGATTCAAAAGGTTTTCAACAGTGCTATGAGACTAGCTTGACGAGAGCTAAGTCAGTAAAAAAAAATTGAAGTTGGTCCACTAACCGACGTTAACGCCTACCTAGTTTAAAGCCGAATCGGCCTATAGATCGGATCTTTTTTATCAAACTGTAAGGTGAGCCTAACCAGCCCACCTTCCAATCGGTGTTCAAACCTAAGTTAATGGCTGTGGTGACGAGGGCAACACACGTTATTAAATCCTGCCTTGTTGTTTGCTTTCACTCTTTTTTTTATTATTAATAATGGTTTTTCTTTATGAATTGGATTGCATAGCTATCTGGCCAATAGCTTGCATGGCTTGCCCAAATTATGTGGTCGGACCGAATTACAGAACATTGGTTCCCCTTTTATTAAAATATTAGAGGTAATAATCATGAATATTCCATCGAAATATTGCCTTAAAGGGATAGCGGCATTCTTAAGTGAAAGAACAATATTCTAGGATGCCGCATTAGGAAAGAATATTAAGATCAAATTAATGCTTTAATTCACTCTTATCTCTAAGGCGCAAAACAATAGTTTCATTAATATTATATAACCAAGTTGGTGCCATATAGTGTGAAATCTCTCTCAAGTGTATGGTCCCCTTCTGCTTCTTTTGGCCTTGAGAATTTATTTTTATATGTATAAAGGTGTTGGTTAATCGATTGAAAATGAAGTTATTTGTTCATCACTTTCATTATTTTTTTAATTTTTTAATTAGATTTAGACGTTCGTGACCCAGAAATGCATTATTAATTACACACAGGGTGCGTTGATTCACGTTTTCTGTAGGCACTTTCAAGCTGCTGCAAAACTGTCCCTGCCCATTCATAAAGGAGATTTCAATTCGGTCCTTTTTGTTTGTTGAGGAGTCCTTTCAACCCCTCTTTTACCCTTTTTCTTCTTTATTTATTCCCTCACCTTTTCCCATTTCCCTAGCATTAAATAAATCAAGAAAACAAGGCCGATCGAGTCTATTTCTTTGGGTTAATTTTCATTTTAAATTCATGCACTCTCGTGTATTGATGTAACCCCAACAATTGACAAAAACACACAGATTTAAGTAGCGGTATGGCTAATGAAATTGCTTGTTTTGTTTTCAAGTGGACGTCCTATCGAATTAAACTTGTATTAATTCAGGTTCTAGTCTTAGGAATGATGGAACGATGATAAAATAATTGAATGACAATTGCTTATTGTGTAGCGAAATACCCAACGAAAAAAAATGCTAGTCTTAGTTTTAGTTTTATGATGCGTTTATTATTGGACTTCCGTTGTGTTTGAATTTTTTTTTAAATAATGTTTAAATTAAAATAAAAAAAACATCAAATCTAATTTTGGATAATTATCAAGCTTAAATTACCTTCTCCCATGGCCATACCTAAAAAAAAAAATTAATGGTGTATAACGAATAATTATTAGTGGTATTCTGATAGTTACTAATAGGAATTTACTTTGAAGAAAGGTACCCATATAAGTATAAGAGATAATAAAATTCATGACGCATAAAAAAGTGATAAGAATATATTCATCTAAGATTTCTCTTTCCTCCTTGTATGTATATCTTTTTTTAGAGTAGATCTCAGTGAGTAACTATCAGTAGGGATAGTAAAAAAAAACTGGTCCATCAGTAATATTTATCTAACCCAAACCAACCCATCAAAGTCAGATAATGTAGATATTATAGATAATATTGGGTCAAAAAATCTAAGAAATGAATATCATAGGTTAGATGACAAATGAAGATTTTTGAAACTCAATCAACTCAACCCAACCTATATACCCCATAACAACCAACTTGATTTGTTGTTATATATTATGTTTTTTTTTTTTTTGCAATTGATTATTTCATTTTAGTCTATTGGTATATTAAATCTAAATTATTTGTTACAAATTATAACAAGTTTTATGCTAATTTATTGAGCCCAAATCTTAGTTCTAATTAAGTCAAACACATGAAAATTAAAAATATAAACCCAACTCGTGAATATCTATAATATTCATAGGAAATTTATCCCAACATGATATATCCAGCATGCTTAGGTTCAAGATAAACTGAATGGGTCGGGTTTATAATTTTATAAAATATTAGAAGTTGAGTTAGATATAATTATGGATCCAAACTCGATCCAATTATATCCATGAACACCTCTAATTAATAGAATGCCACTAATTACTCTTTGTGCCCAATAAAATTTCCCAGCTATACCTTACATAGACCTGGATTCGTGTTATATTATCTTCCAAACTCTATAATGACCATTTAAATTTATATTGGCTCAAAGAAGAAATGGTTAAGAGTTCTTTACATTGAATTTCTTGAAAGACATGAACATAATGGAAACAATATTATAAAATTTGTTAAGAATCCCATAGATCTCATTAGACAACATAAGATTACTAAGAGTTTGTGCGGAAATTATTTAAAGATCAATTATTTCTTCTAGGGTCTGATCAACTCTTTAAGGTTGAGTTGTCATAAATCATAAACCATCTAATTGTCTAACCTCTAATAACAATCCACATGTTTTATCTAATTAGAGATCTCTTAAAGCTTTTTAAGAGAGAGAAAGATTGTTATGCTTTTAGTTCTAACGCTTTTTTCTTTTCTCTGTGGTTCTTATTTCTCTATATTAAACTCATCTCGAAATAAATATAAGGCATAACATTATATTTATAGAAAAAATTTAATATTCTTATTAATGATAAAATATTATTTTGTCCTCTATAGAAAATCACATATTTTATTTCAAGATAATTATTATAAAATTTATACAATAAAGTCTTTATTTGATTTTTGTAAGTTTAGAATTGTAATCCCTTTTTAAAAAAGTTTTGATTTGAACATTTAAGCATGAAGTGTGTATACTCAATCATATCAAGTTTTCTCTTGACACTGTTGTCACACCCGGACATCGCGGCGACCTTTTAAAAATTTAATCTCAATGGAAAAAGAACAGATATGTGATTCTCATTAATATCTAGTCTTAATAGAGAATTGACTAAGAATATTAGGAATAATATTTTGATGCAATAAAAATCCTCATAATTATAACCACTTTATAATTTTTTTTATAAAATGTTGTTGTCCCAGGAACTTTATTCTTACTCTATTAATCAAACTTAAATGAATATTAAAGATAAAGAATGTCTTTATAAATTAAATTTTTTTTTTGCATGAATAAAGTCAATGTCACATGTAATTACTTGATTGGCTACAAAGACATATACACTAACAATCTCCTATTTGAATCGAAGTTAATCATTCAAGTATTTAATATTATATCGCTCCATATGACAATTGTTCTTTTATTGGAACAATGTCTTAGGGAGAGGAACTGCAAGATTCTCTTTCATAGCTACAAGTTTTATTTTTACATTTTTTGTTTTTATAATTTTTCTAATTAGATGGTATCATCTAAGCACATGTTTGGATTGTTGACAAAATCATTATTACATTGATTGAATCTGCAGTGATTCTCCTCACATGCTACAATAATTAAAACTGTGAGCTCTTTTAATTTTTTTTAATAGTTTTTGCATTTAAAACAAACAATAACAAAAAAAAAATATGTTTTTTATTTGTGATTCATGAATCTCTCTATTAAATGTGGTTAAAATTAAATGAGAACTAATTTAGGTAGCTTTTTGTACCCGAATAACAAAAAATTAAGAAAATGTTTGCAACAAGAGTTCATCGTCCAAGTAAAAAGCCAAAACTGCCGGTCGAGATTAGCTTGTTTGTTTAGGTATTTTGTCCTTTTAGCTATTGATCGATGCAAGCCTTTTAAGCATCTCGCAGAGAGGTGGGGTTTTAGTTATTTTCATATCAACAGAGAAATCCAAAACGTTTTACTTGGAGTTCAGGGATCAGTAGCCAAGAATGGAAGCCAGTCTCTATACGTACATGGTAACATTAATTTGATATGGCCTTGCCATGAATTTTTCATAAGTTCACACATGACATGAATATTGGAGCAATTTTTTCTTAACTCTTAAGCAAACTTGATTTTCTTTCCTCTTTTTTCTAAATAATAATCAGTTTGTGCGTGTGATAATCACATATTTGTTTCTTTTTATACTAACTTTAACACATGTTTTTTAGAGAAAGTTTTTTATATTAACTTTTGTTTTTTTTTAGTTTAACGTGGGTGTCCGGGCCAGTTTGCGCGCACCTCGACTAATCCCACGGGTCCTGAAGTTAACGACAATGTAAGCTTTCAATGACCATCATATGAGCAACCACATGGCTCGAACCTGAGACCACAGAGGGAGCAAACCTTTTAATTTCAAGCTCTTACCACTGAACCATCAACTAGATGGCTTTACATTAACTTTAATGTATCATCAATTGAGTAATGACCTAAATTATTAGATTTCTCCAAAACGAATATTTATAGCTCTTATCGAATTGGATGTTCAAACACCTAGTAATTAATAGATGTCTCTTCATTATTTTCAAAGAAAAGGAAGAAGATATATTCAAACCCCAAGGAGGCACTCAAGTTCTCCGTAGGGAGTACCGTTCATCAGACACTCTAGCCATATAGGGATAGGGTCTTTTAAGATCACGAAACCCTTTTAGAGTTTAATTAGGCACCCCCACTCCTCAATTGAAGTCACCATTGCGGGCTCGATACATTTAACCTTCGTTTTCAAATTGGAAAAACCATAGCTGTTCCACATGTGTATCTCATATATGATACACATACACCCAGGATTCAATAAAATGGCATTGCTTCATCACTTTCAAAGTTCACCTTACTGACTAAATACAGTCAAGAGAAGAGGACAATTGAGCTGAATTATTAGTTACTTATTAGAACAGTATATTTCTTTCCAAACGGCACAAGTCAGTCGAGATCCTGAAGAGATTTGAAAAAACCAAGTTTGCTGAGCTGAACTTGGTGATGATATCGCCAATCATTTATCAAAGACTCAGCTAACAAGAATTGACCAGTCATCTCCCTGAAGGTTTTTCCAAATAGAAACAGCTATATATGTCCATTTCAGTCTTGTCTATTCGCAGGGTCTTTCGATCTAGAGAGTCAAAGAGTCCAGGGTGGACAGATATTCAAAGTTTTATCTGATCACTCCAAGGCTTTGAAGAAGAAAAAATTGCTAGGATTGTTATGAAGATACGTTCTCCATATGGGAGATAGATTTGGTGAATGGTACTCCAACCAAGTTATGTCTAATATTGAATGGTTACAAATGATAGGAACAATTTTGACTTTGGACTTGGGGATTCTTAGGTGGAACCCATTTGAATTTAGTAAGGTTGTCCTATGTATCTTATAAAATCTCGATGTCTAGTAAGTTGGTAGTAACATGGACAATTTTCCATGTAAGGGAAGTGATTGCGGATTTGCATATGAGGAGTTTTGTGGAGGACGTAGGGTCAAAATTCCACGATTAGTTTTGCCATTTGTAGTGGTGGATTATTTGGAGTCAGCTCAGAAACAAAAGCTACCCAATTCTCCCATCCATCAAGGGAATCCTTTAATATTGTGCACGCTCCACCAATTAAGGCTCTGAAGCGATATCTCTTAAAGACTCAGGAACCCTCTCTTCGTTGTCCATCAATCTCTTAGGGTTTTGGTGGCGAGGGCAACATCATGTTTTTATCAATGGAAGGTCGGCCAGTTTTTGACTTGGTGAAATGATAGACCCCTAAAGGTGACAAACACTAAGTTAACTAATAAAGCTTTTGACCATATGTGGTTTGCCAACTGTACTATTTCGAAAGATTTGCTATATTTCCACATGGTCTTGACGTTCCATCATTAGCCATTGACATCTATGATTAACCCGTTTGACCACTGTTGAATGAATGAGAAAGATCATCTGAAAATGCTAGCCAACTTAATGAGAATTTTGTTCAAGCAATCATGTTAGCAATTTAGCGTGTTGAAGAATTCTTGCATGCCACAAGCCTACCTACCTGTTTTTTTTTTTTTTTTAAAAGGGAAAAATGATAAAGATCTACGTTTCTTATGAATGTGTGTGTGTGTGTGTGTGGCGCTGCTTAATTAATGTATGTGAAGCTTGCATACCCCCACTTTCATGGAAACAATAACTTAATTCAATGATTTAGTATTACATAATTCATTCATCATTCACTTATGATGAACCTGAGAGAGAGAAAAAAGAGACAAAGATTCGTCCTCAATTGAGGACACATATATAATTAATCATGTAAAACATTCTTGTGGCTTAAAAAATAAAAATCCATGGAGAAGAAAACAAACATATTTATATTTTGATCCAACGAGTGCAGATTTGAAGTCAATAATGATGTTTTCCTACTTATTAAGAGGATATATAATTCACTCAATCTATTCAGTTTAGTTTCGTTTGTGCTCTACAAAATTGCTAAAGGAGGCTATAATCAATGTTAGAGAATTGTATGAATTATATTTCGGAGTTTTATTTAATAGTTTAAGATTTTATATTAAAATGATTTTTTAATATGATATTAGAATCTTATGAACTAAACAGTTAGAAGTTCAAAACTCACTATCTCCATTCTATTTAATAAAAAATAAATATAAAATAGTGTGAATTTATTTAAATTTAAAATCCTAATAGATTTTACTTAGAGAGTGAATGTGTAGTTTTTTGTGCCTTAAAGTCAATGAAATTTGTGTGATACATGTAAGACCGTAAAATCCATGGAATTTGTTTTCCTAGTTGATTTATTGGTACTTTTTATTGATATTAATTTTTATTTTTGTGATAATTAACTTCTATTTTGTGCATGAGGATGATAATAATGATGATTTAATTAAACTTAAAATTTCAAGCGAAAATTTAAAATCTTTAACCATTGAGATATTCTCGCGAACAAAGAATAAATTTATCTTAATTTCAATCTCTAATTCAGAACAACTAAAAACAACATTTCTTACTCTCGATGTGTTTTACAATTAATGATCATATGTGGGATACTTTTTTTTTTTAATTTAATATCATGCCTTGATTAAACCAGGGTGTAATTTGACAGAAGATTCGGTGACCTGATCGTAATTCTAACCTTAACATGTAATTGGTTTACAGAGAACTCGTCTAAAGACTCGCAAATGACCTGTAAATCTTCCATGCTTCTCTCTGTTCTTTCTTTCTTTCTTTCTTTTTCTTGGTAGACGTACAGCAGATGTTATAATTTTGTGACTTTGATTAAAGCAAAGAGTGCATACAGTGACACTTGGATTCATGAACATGGTGAAAGGATGAGGTTATTCTTTTAAGGGGATAGAGTATAAAAAGGTAGACCGAACCATGGAAAAAAAAATACCACTCCAGCTGATTTCAGGGCAAAAGTAATTAGTGTGTTTAATATTGATGTAATTGAAAGTGTTTTTTTTTTAATTATTTTTGGGCTGAAGAAACAATAAATCGATTTTTTGTTTAATTTATATTTTCCTTGATTTTGAGATTCTAAGATAATAACCATTAAAAAATATTACGTTAATGATTATTCGATATTCAAAGTTACTTGTAACTACATCACCACTGCATCACGGAACACTTATTAAAGCATATATTAATGTGTACATTGTTTGAAGGAATAACATTACTCCATGAAAGGGACTCAACGGCAAAAGCACATAGTGAAAAAGCATATATAACAAATCTTCAACGTTCAGGAAAAAAATATATATATATATATTCACACTTCTTTAAAATATTTCTTATTTAATTATAAGTCTTTAATAAACACACCCTGTTCTCAAAAAATTTATTTATTTTTTTGCTAAAATTTAATTTTTTTATGTGTTTTGGTGCATATTCACAATTCTTTAAAATATTTCTTATTTAACTTTAATTTTTATGTATTTTTTTTAAAAATAGTTTCAAACGCAAAATTTGGATGCCTTAAGGAGGGATATGATACAAAAATACATGATTAAATTTTATGAGTAGATATTTATTTTGGACAGACAATAATAATAGAATCTATATTTTTAAAACGAACGAATAGATCATCGTAGTACCAATTTGAAGCTGATTTTTTTCCTTTCATGAAGAAGGGTGTTTTTTTTTTTCGACAATAAAAAAAATGTCTTCCAAGTATTTTATGCATTAATCGAGATTAATTCTTTTTTTTAATGATGTTAAATATCAATGAACTTTATTTTCAATCAATATTCTGATTTATTTGTAGGACCCGCATCGAATTCTCTCACCTGCTTGGTTGACTATCTATAATTCGGTGTCGGCTAATGCAATTATTATAAACACGAAGAATTTTTTATTTTTTTTGGTATTGAGATTAAATTTATTTTTATTAAAATTAAATTTTTGGCATTGAGATTAATTTTTTAATATTTTTAAATTGTTTTGCTGTGGTAATATCAAAAATAAATTTTAAAAAATAAAAATATATTATATTAAAATAATTTCAAATAAAAAACAACATTTAATATATTAACAACAATCAAATGAATTTTGATCATTTACCTAATAGGCTGAGCCTTATTTGCACTCCACTGGTCATGTTTTTCTCTCATGAATAAAGTTCACAGGGTCTAATTAGGGGCATTTGTGCTCGTTTTCGTATTCCTCGTGTCAAGACCATGCACACGCCGGGGAGGGCAACACGTCCAGATATTCAAGCTCACATTGACTCCAGCGCGCAGGCCTAGTATCGATAAAGTTTGGATACTGCAGTCTGTTGTGTTGCTGCTGGTTTAAGCTGCAGGATGTAGTCCTGATCGCTTTTCCTCTTCTTAATTATGTACCAAAAAAGATAATGAAGGGTCTAGTCTCATCATTGTTAATAAATTGAATATGAAAATACGTAATTAATGAGATATGAAATAGTTACGTATCTTTTGTGGCCATGATGTAAGAGTATATTTATTTATTTAATTCCCATGAAAAGAACAAAAAACTAAAGCATAGTTTTCAATTGGCAAACACTTGTATTTCATTTTTTTAAAAAAAAAAACATAATAGTGGTGTTTAAATCTTTTGAGTGACCTTGCAGGCATTTAGGAGACCACCTCCCACTCATATTAAAGCTCGGAAGGGATCCTAGCAAACCCACTTTCTTATACCCCTTTGACTTCCACCAGCTAGGACAACCATACCATCATGGCATGGGAAGAACACTTATTTGAGTGGGAGTGAATTTGTGGCTTTCCCTTATCTCATAAACCCCTGTTTGGGTCCCATCTGTTCTTGATCGATGGCTGGCTTCCTACCCATACTCAGCTTATTTTGTAACCTAATCTTTGTTTGCAAGCAACGCAAGAGCTGCATTATACAATATAGTGGCTTGTTTGGGAGTTTTCTGAAGGGATCTCTTTGAGCCACCAACTCCATGAAGACCGAGACATGAAATGGTTAATTTCAGATGCAAAGAACCCTGTAAAGGTCCCACCAAAACAGGTTCATTAGTAAAAACTTGTAAAGGATTCTCTTGCCAATGCTCATGTTTCTACTTAGCCCAATACATGTAGCAGTGTTTGTTGAAGATGCCAGATTAAAGTGTGAGAAAACTGTACACTTTACAAGAGATTTGGCTCAACATGTACTCAAATCTATATTAAAAACTTGTTTGTAAAGGCTGTCTCCAACTTCTAAAAAGCATAGCTTTCAAACCCTTGCTTTTGCACCAATGAGTTGAGTTAGATTTGTATCAGACTCCCATTAATTACAGTAACTTTCAGTTAAGGGTAGACATCAATCTGAACCTTTCAAAGCAAGATCAACTTTTGAATATATTAAGTAATCAATTGTTTTTTTTATGAATTTATAAATTGCCTATATTTGAAGGGAAAGAAGAAGAAGATGATGAAAAGAGTCGGACAAGTATAGAGGCATGCATAAATTATTCATAATTGTTAAAAGAAATGTAATCTTCGATTTTCAAGTTTTTTTCTTTAAAATACCTAAAAGGTTAGCAAATAACCAGCTGCAGATGTGTATATACATGGAATAATGTGAATGATAGCGTGACCATATGAGCTCCAAATCTGTTTTTTTTTTTTTCTTCTGTTAATTTCTGCTTTAAGAGCAGTAAAAATGGGACGAAAACATGTATAAACTTGGAGAGTTGGCTTAATTAGCTAGTGGAAATATTCTCAATATTCCTAGTCAGTTATGGTTCAATTTTAAATCCAAGCTATGTCTCCTTCTTTCTTCTTTTTTTGGATTAATGTGAAGCAAAAATTATTTTAAAAATGTTGAGAATTTGGATGCAAACGTTTTGAATTACTTCCCCGTTATTCACTATTTGTGCAGGGCTACCGTAGTCTGAGCATCAAAAAAGGCTATTAAACTCATAAAAACGATGTTAAGGACCTCTAGCTGGTTCATTATGGAGGAGCTTGTTCAAACGCTCGGGAAACAAAGCCAGAGCACAAGCTTCCAATTTACACGGTATCACTGAATGGGCCAGGCTTGCACAGAAATAAAAAAATAAAAAACAATGAAAGAAAGAAAAGTGAAAACCGTAAGGAGAAAAAATATACAATATGATGAGCAATTAATAATCACTAGTCAAATTTTTTTTTTTAAAAAAAATAAAAGTCTTTTTAAAATGGAATTGAGGAATTAAATATATATGATTTTGATTTATGGTGAGGTTATATATGCATAGATTGGCTTTGCATAATTAAATATTGTCTAGTATTTACATTTTCGAAACAATTTTTTAGTAAATTTGTTTTCACTTGTATTTTTCACGAATTTAGACAGGCATGGTAAATAAGATAATTTAGGGTTGTGAACAGTATTCTAAGTCTGCAAGCCTGCGGATCAGGAAAAATATACTTGAAGAGTATTAGTCTCATACGAGGTACATTAATATTTAATTCCTTTTAGGAATCTACCCAAATTTTAGTGGTAGAAAAATCAATAAAACCAAGAAAAAAGGAATATTGGGTCATAATATCAAGGTAGTATTATTTTGAGATAGAAAGGATAAAGACAACATGTATTTTTATATATTTTTTGTTTTATAAATACAAAAATTTACTCGATAATTGATTTCAAGATAGATGTATTTTATATTTTTATTTTTATGTCCTCTAAATATTTTTTATTATTATGTGATATTAACCAAATACAAGTTTAGAATATACAATATCTATTATATATTACATATTTTTATTACGATAATAACAGCACATGATGCAAAAATAGATCGCCAACAACCACTTTATTTTTAATTTTATGATATGAAATCTAGATTTTAGTCGTCTTTTCGCAAGTAATTAATAACATTACTGCTTCATTTATATAAAAAATATTAAATACACTTAGAAACATAAGTATTTATGTAGTTGCACACAGTGCATGTATTTAAAGACAAATATGTACAATGATGTGATGCATGAGGTTCGTTGATTCCAAATGATTTGACAAGACAAGAGGTGCATGTGAGAAGATGCTGATGTAGACAAACGACCTGACCTCTCAACACAGCCCGTCCTAACAGGCAGCAGGCAGCAGCAGCAGCAAGGCTGCCCCCAAGCAACAGCAAGCAGCAGCAGCAGCAGCAGCAGCAGGAGGAGGCACACTCCTAGCTCTATCTAGAGATCCACTTTTTACCCCCAAAAAAACGGCTAAGAAACCGTACTACTACACAGCGTAGAAACGGTCCCCATAACCCTTTAAACACCCTTTAACTTATGACACATGTCAACAAGCCATGATCACCCTCTGATCTATACAGTTACCATAGCCACAGACATTAATTAGTACTAGTCTTTCTTTCTTTCTTTTCAAGGTTTCGCAGATTTTTGTGTGTTTATGTGTTTCGAGAGGCGCTGACTCCCACGTGCAAAACTGTCACAACCTGCCATAAACAGTATATTGCTACTCTTATAGGACTCTACATGAGAGAGGAAGGGTGAGAGAGAGAGAGAGAGATCTCACGTCTCTTCTTTCTTTCTTTCAAGTCTCTCTCATTCCTTTTGCCTGATTGTCATTGATCCATCTTCTCTTCGAGGGCTGTAAATCTTGTGTCTTTAAAGGATCCACAGTGGTAACTTCAGTTAAGGGTCTGTGACCAGTAGGTAATGGTGTCAGAGTGATCGGAATGTGTAAACCGGATAAACTTCAGGCCTATTCTCGTCATTTACTTTCTGTTTTATTGAATTGAATTATGTTCTTAAACTAGGGCCTCAGTTTCCCGATCTGAGCTTGAATATTGTACCTTAGCATTGCACCAAACATTAGTTCTTAATCCCAATTTTGATCGCTAGTCACAGGGGGTTAATCGATCCATTGATAGGGAAGGTCGCACAATAATTCATTTAATTTGATTGGGAAATGGTGGGACTTATAAGCCAAGATCCAAAACTTCTGTTGAATTTCCATAATGTGTAGTGATATAAGAAATAGAAAAATCCAGATCCTTTTTGCCCCAGCCAATTTTAGAAAATTTCTTCCTAAGTCATAATTGTGTCTCCCATTCAAACACTTCTAGCCTTTTTAATGTCAATGATTAAGTAAGAATTGCAAGTAAGGGATCAGAATTTTTAATCAACTTTTTTATTTTTTTTTACTTTTATTATTTAATTTGGATATCTGGAAAGCCCAACTAATTTTTGGCCACTGAGAAACCCACTTTAGAGTCATGCACTATCAGAAATAAAAAATAATTCTCAATCAAGTCAAAGAAAAAGTTTTTTTTTTAACAAAAAGTTTATTAAATTATGTTTTAAACTATAGCAACTAAGACTTATTATTTATTTATTTTTTTAAATAGTTTAGGGTATATTTGGTGGCTGTATTATGTTCTCTTATCATCATGTCTCGAACCCAAAACGAAGGTGGGAAAAACTTTGAAGTGTAACATTTTACCTTTGAGAAATGTTTGATACGGAGGAATTTGAGCTTACAAAGATTCGGAACTTGAGATTCCAAGCAACCCTATGTTTTCTTAAATCAAATTAATGCCCCTTTATAATTCCTAGTTATTTATTTTCAACTTAAATTCATTTCATGGGGAGCTAATTAATTTGTATGCACATGCAGATTTAATGTAGACGAGTCTGAATAATTAATATGGTAGTTTTGAACAGTCAATTGCTAATATATCATTAATGAATCATGGCATAAAGGTTAACATACTTATTTATGAACCATCGGAGCAGAGATAAGCCCAAGAAAAGGCTTGTTTGTGCTGGATAAACAACCGGACAAAAAAACTCATAATTTTTTATTCAATTATTAGTTTGGGTTAAAACAATATCAAATAATTTTATAGACCTAGATGTATAAAGGCATTAACTTGTTGTAACTAGCCGATTTCAAAAGACCCTCAAATCATGCCTCAAATATGTTGTTGAGTTTTTTTTTTTTGAATTTTTAGCTTAATTTTAAATTTTATATTGTTCTTCTTATTTTATTTTTTCAATATCCCTGATGGTTGGAATATGAGCTTACAAATAACGTATTATCTTTATTTTATTTAAAAAGAGATGGATAATATATTATCTGTTTTTTATAAAAAATAAAAAATAAATAAATAAGGTTATATGCGTGGACTAGCCTACAGAACCAAGCACATGTTTTTCTCTATTTGGGCCAAGTGCTAGGTTGACCCCTTTCTTGCTTTCTTGTTTTTTTTTTGTTTTTTTGGCAATCTAAAAAACATTATTTACCATGATAATTCACCTGCCCTTAAATATTGACAAGGTTCTTAAATAATTTTATATATCTTTATTAGAATGCTTATACTTGTTTTTTTCAATTATTATATACATAATAATAATAATAATAATAATAATAATAATAATAAATTGCTCATGAATATTCATTTAAATTTATTTTTTATTTTTTAAATAGATTTTGACATGATTTTATCACATTTTCTTAGCTTTTAATCCCATACAAAATATGAACATATTATTTTAATATATATTTACTTGCCTTGACAATCATGAAATGTTTTTTTTTTGTTTAAAAATATTGTAAAATAATCAAGAGATATATTAATAATGGAATTGAATTTATATTTGATAAATATATATTTTCTACTTATTTCAAATCTGTCATTTTTAACAAACTTTTATTTTAATTATCGCTGTCTTTTGTTATAAAAGTGTGATCCTAATTATGTCGTTGTTTTTAAGAAGCTTAAAGCTTTTTTATGATGATATTATTAGGTTTTGTTTTTGGATAATATTATGTATCATAATATGCAGAGTTTTTATAATAGTTTTCTGCTAATATTGAACGAGAAAAGATATATGTATTTATTCTAATTCTTTTTGTTTTTTTTATCAAATTAAGAACCCAAGAAAAAAAAATATTTTTTTATTGAAAAATATATAGTAATAAGAAAAGCAGAAATTATACTTGAAATATTTTTTTTTTCAATGGAGTTTAAATTATTTATGTTATAACAAAAAAATAATTGAGGAGTTCCTCGTAATATAAAATCATATATTTTAATATGCATTTTTATTCCATCTTCTTGAGTTAATATCTTTTTGGAATTAAAAAATTTATTATTATTTATTTTTATATATAATTTTTAATTTTTAATTTTATTAAACACTTCAATTTGCAGTTAATTTTTTTTTCGTGGTAGAAAAGGTGTTAACAGCGCACTCACCTTTTTTGGCATTGAAAAAAGATTTTGCTCCACCCCCATATGATAACACGGTAATCAAACTAGTTTTTACTATAAAGCATGATCCAAGGAATCAAATAAAAATTAAATTAAAGCCCAATTTTAACATATTGGAACAATTGAGTTTTTTTAATAACCTCTTTACCTATATCAATTTTGTAGTCTATTCCTTGCAATGTAAACTATATGTTATAAAATAATACTAGACAAACAAAAGAGACTGTTGTGCCATGTTTGATTCCTTCGTTGCCACATGAGATATATATAGACAAGCACACCATGAAATTCTTAGCAGCACAGACAGAGGTTTTCCTCTGCTCGTATCGTTTTGCCCAAGTAAATTCTTGCTTCCAACCTTCTATATGTCTCCCTATGTTGCACTTCTATAGTACGTATCGTATTTTAGTTTAGCACTTGAAGAAATTTAACTCCTTGAGATTCTATTAGAGAGATAATGCAAGTGATCTTATTGTAGCATGTTCACAAAGGAGAGGAAAAACGAGAACGTATTGCAAGAAAAGAGCACTAGCCATCCAATTAATGAAACCCATCAATGGATCCCACATTAATTTTGTAATATTCTAGTAGCCTATAAATTTTTTTTAATAATTTATTCTTGTTGCCTTCTCTTACCGATTGCATTTCTCTTATTGAATTATTTATTGTCATGAATAATTAAGACATACATGCGTGTATAGTATTAATTTATAAAACTATATATAGTAGTGATCTTTTGTTCCATTTTGGTTGTCTATAATTTGATTTCTAACTATATAACAAAACCATCATTTATTATTTGATTTAGTCATATAAATTATATCTTAAGATTTTATCTAACAAATTTAAATCTCTTAGTTAAGATAATTCATTGATATAATATCAGGGTTTTGATTACCAAATAATTATAGATTCATAATATTAATTATATTATGTTACATCACATAATAACTTTAAATTTTTCAATATTGTTATAAAAAAACATCTCACTTGTTCTTGCAAAGTGTTGTATTTTATTTCCCAATGTAAAATTAATTAAGAACACTGTTGAAAAATCATATATATTTTGATATGTGTTTTATTTAGAAAGTAAGCAAATATCACGAGACATCGATCTGTAAAGAGAAAACATAGACAAACAAACTGGGACACAAAAATATTAATGATCATGTGCGTGTATTAATTAGTGCAACTATATAGAAATAATTAAGAACCTGTGCACGCCTCCTCTCCCAAACTTTAGGCAGCACGGTTAAGATTATAATTCTACCTTTGCTTTTACAAAGCACAAAGTGCTTTTTTATGCCTTTAAATGGAAATCATGTCATTTGCTTTTGGTGTTAAAGCAGACACAAGACAGAAGATTGACAAGATTAGCAAGTGGAAGACGGGCACATATGTTTAAGAGTTTGCAGGAAGCTTTTGAAACATTGTGCTCTGTGTCCTAATTAAGTGAATATATATAAATGACATGAAATCTTCTAGGACCCAAACGACGAAAACAAATAGGAAACTAAATATTCTTCAGAGGGATCGAGGGCTTCAAACTGTATCACACTGGTGCTTTTAAGGTTTAGAACTATAGCATATATGTAGAGGTTGAATTAATTATCGCATATCTTTTCAACTTTATATGTACAATGATGCCATCGAATTTAAGCTAATAATACCAAATAATTCTGTTAATATTAGTGTAAAGATGCCTCTTTTTCTACAATCCCTCTGGTTTAAATTGCCATAGCCATTGATTTGAAAATGTCTTTTCATAACAATGTCCATTGGAGATGATCACACGTACGTATGGAGCTTAACTAGTAATTAATGGTCATTAAATCTAGATTATGAATTTAAAACTAATAGTCCAATCTATCTTGAATAAGTTCGTCAACATCCAACCGTGGCAGTGGGCCTTACAAGTACCAAATTACACAATTAGTAGCAAATCAAAAGGCAAGGAACAAAAAGTAGCAATTGTTTTGGCTCTCATGATGTACCGAGTAATTATCACTAGCTTCTTTAAAATTATCTCCTTGCAATGCCTGACTCGTCGATGAGTAGATTTTGCACCTTTAAAGTGGATTAAGAGGAAATTAGACAGACCCCACGTAAAAATTAGAGCAGAATTGGCTTTGGATGATGTGATTAGTATCCTATGAACTGTAACTTTCCTAGCCTTTTTTGGCTAAGATCGACACTAGCTATTTTATAGCTGGTGATCATTTTCACTTTATGTTGGCTTTATTGATTAGACTGATGTGAAACAGAGAAAATGATAGGAATAAATTAGCATAGCAAACCATTAATTTAAACTCTCTTTTTTCAGTTTGCTTTTGGTACGAGTGAAACATTTAAGAGAAAAGTGTTTAGGGAGTATGATTTAAGGGTGAAGTTTAAAGGGTATGAAAAAAAGATTGAAGGGACTCAATGTTAAGAATATTTTATGTGAGGTAGATAAATTATGGATGATATATAGTGTGTTGTCTCAATATAAAAATAAAATTATTGTAAAAAATTAAACAATATATATTCGTGGTTTAAAATTAAAGAAAAAAAGGTATAAATATTGTTAGATTTAAAGAAAATGAGGGAAGGGCACAAAATCCAAAATCCCCCCTTAAAACTTCTTCTTTACTCCTCCCCGCAGGCACTACTAAAATGACACTATATATTAGCATCTAATTTTAGTACCAGAATAATTCAATTACTGATTTAGTAATGAATTAACAACAAAATATGTATATATAAAACATTAATAAAATTTTCACCTCCTTTACTCTCCTACAAAACACGTTCTTAGGCTTAATAACATGTTGAAAGTAATTGTATTTACCATATTAAGAGTTCATTTGTTTCTGTATTTCAAAAGCGTTTTTAAAAAAATTATTTTTTTTTCTTTACTTCGATTTAATTTTTTTTTTCAGATCGTTTTGATATGCTGATGTCAAAAATATTTTTTTTAAAAAAATTATTTCTATGCATTTCCAAGCTAAAAGCACTTGAAAAAACAATCATTACCATCATATCAAATATGCTCACAACAATATTATACTAGATTTATAAAGTGGATAAGAATGGGAAGATTCACACTTGACATTGTATATTTTCTTTATAGAGGTATAGACCATATATTTACCATGTAATTGTGTCTTTATTATTATTATTATTATTATTATTATTATTATTATTATTATTATGACAATGAGAGCTAGTGAATGAATGAACATGATAGGCATGGGTAATGTTAAACTTTTGTACTCTCTTTGACTCATTTATTTTTAATTAACCCACTTAACACTTTATATACTCATTAACCCTTTTTTTTTTATTATTAAATACATTTGATTAACGTAAACTTTGGGCATGCATGGACTTAATTGCAAGAAGTTCTTTACAAGGACTAAAACGCTATAACAAAAAAGAAGATGTTCGAGAAGCTTCCAATTGAGAAGGTATCTATAAAGAAATTAAAATCCAGAGACTAAAAAACTTTCTGAAAAAATAAAAAGAGCATCTCCATGGCATCAACTACCCAACCCAAAATCCATCGTACGTACCACATATGATCCATTTAAATTCTGTAATAATAATTTTATTACCCACACTCCTTTCGAACAGGACAATCTATAGGTAGAAAATGGGGTTCAATGGAATTACCATGAAACACAAATATTATGAATTATTAGTTCTTTCAGGGGTCCAATCTATGATAATAGGCTAGGCATTCTGCTGGTAGAAGCCTCTTGGTACGTAGCCATAGGAACCATATCTCCTTGTACAGTATTACAATACGTCTAAAAAAGAAAATAGTAATTCACTATTCATCACTATTCATCAATAATACATATAAAAGAGGACAGTAATTGACAGTAGAGTACTGTTCATCACCTCACAATGAGGGGATTTTCATTGAACAATGTTTTTTTATTTTTGGTGAATTAATTTTTTTTCAATTTCATCTTTTTTTTGTTGTTAATTTCTTTTTGCTTCTTGGATGTTTGATAAAATTTAGAGTTGAAATAGAAGCCAATTTAATAAAATAAGATTTAAATTTTTAGTAAACAATAATTAATAGAAAAGGAACCGAACTAAAAACAAGAAAAACAAAGTGGCTTTTTTTAAATTTGCACAAAAATTTCATTTTCATCTAGAAATTATTCATTCAGACATTTTTTATCACTTTGGTTTTAGAATTTATGTTTAATTCATAAAGTTCAATTCTTTTATGGTTCAAAATCATCAAAAAAAAATTGAAGGAGGGGAGAGATAGAGAATGGTTGATAGGCCACATTTTAGCAAACAAAAGGTTTTTTTTTGGTGTTATTGAGTTTTTCTTGATGAAAAGAAGATTGAGGCTCAAAAAATATTTTTTATTCAGTTTAGTTTTTTGTTTCTTGACCGATTTAATGATGTTTTGAGGTTGAAAACGAGTATATTGCAGTACTTAGAATTATTATGTGTTTTTAAGTGAAAGTGATTGGAAAATGGGTTTTTGAAGTCCCAATTCTCGAACCTCAACTTTTCAACCATCGAACTAGTAGACGACGTATAGTTTGCAACTATAGACAACACATTGTTTGTTTTGTTTCTTAAGACATAGGATGAACGATGTGTTGTTCGTATTATTAAGCGAAAAAAAAACAAAGAGAAAATTGACAGGTGTACGAGCCTGACCTTGTAGCCCCATACAAGCATGAACATTTTTATATTGGGCCAAGTATGCTAGCCCACCTAAGCTTAAGTTCCTAACCTCTTTTTAGACTATTCTTTAGTTTGTTTTGATTTTTTTCTTAAATTTTAATTAAAACTAATTTTAAATAAAATATTTAAAATTATATTTAAAATATTATTCCATTAAATACCATTCAATTTTACCTTTATTTTCAAATAATATTATGAAAGTTTTAGGTAATATTAGCAATTACTTTGTTAATTATTACATATGAACCTAATATGCAAACAAACTTTCAATTTGTTGTCATGAATATTTAATGAAAAGAAAACTTATATTTTGTTATTTTTTTATTATATTTTTTTTATTAATTATTTTTTTCTTCAATTGTATATAAAATATCGAGACATTATTTCTAATTTTTTCATATTATGATAGGTTTTTTCATTTAAAAAATAATTATTATGATAAAAATATATTTTTCTTTAGAAAACAAATACATTGACAAGAAAATATATGTATTTTAGAATGAAAGGATACATTATTTCATACTTATTAATTTCAAATTATTGAAATTCTTACACAAAAAAACTATTTTAATTATCTTTACTTTTAATTCAAAAAACATGCTGCTAATAAAAAATATATAAAATAAATTGCATGTATTAAAAAAACAATCCGTTTAGTAAAATATATCATAGTCTTCCGTCCAATTTAGTAAAATAGTAAAATTAAACTCTAAGTAAAAACACCATCAATCTCTTATGAGTGATTGAGCCCTGTATAAATACGTACTTACTAAGCGAGCTGTGAATAGAAGTTGTCATACATTGACCATTCATATGAACAATTTGACACATATGCCTTAGGATGGACAGAAGAAAAAATAAAAACTGTGGATAGAAGCAAGGAAGGAACTAGAAAATTTTAATTTAGATGTCATCATAAGAACTATAAGATTGAACAGTGATTATCTTATTTTAAAGGGGCTAAATGCATGATTATTATGAAAAATTGAAGAGCTAATTTTTTTTTTAATTTTTTTTTCCAGTTATTGCCATGCTTCTCAAAGCTTGCTGTAGGTACGTTTCGAAATACAAGTAAGAAATATATAAAATGATGAACAGTTTTCATCAATAATACTACTCTGCTGCTAAGTACTAAGATCTATCTTATTAGACATGGAATTTTTAATGGGTTCATAAGAGCACGTGAACAGACACAACATCCTAAGCAAAATGACAATTAAGTAGAAGCCTTCCATACACAAATCAATCAATAGTAAACCTTAAAAGGCCAGATGGAAGGAAGTATGTATGGATTGAAAGAGGAGGAGGCAGCAGTAGTAGTGATGATCATACGAAGAAGCCAAACGGTCAACTCAACCACTGGCAATAAGCATCAGCATCGTCTCTGATCTGCAAATGAAATGTGTGTTTGTGTGGTGTAGGGTTTTTTTTTTTTTTTGGTGGGGGCAAGGCCGACAAGCGTGGGGTTGTCTTGTCTTATCAGTTCCCTTTTTAGTGGCCCATTTCTTTTCATGCAGAGGGAGGATTTTATCTTCCTTTGCTTGTTTTAGTGCTTCTTTCAAATTTACTTGATTGTCCCTCTCCCCTCTCCCCTCTCCCCTCTCCCTCCTCCATTATAGACTTCTGTCCTATATAATATTAATGTATATATATTGCATGGCTATGGTTATAGGTACCTAGTAACCTAGGCATGGTCAAGGGCTCTAACTGGTCAAGCCCTTATCGCCCTCCCCCTCCCACCATTAAAGCTTCATTATAAAACATCAATTATATGCTCAGAAGTCAGAAATAAGGTGGTGTTGTGAATTATCGAGAATAAGAACATTTAACATGGTTTTAGCTGGCAGCGATAAAATATAATGACTGATGAAGATTTGTTAGATTTACTAATATTTATAGCATTACTCCTAAAAAAAAATAATTATTTGATGGTAACTATAATCATCAACTAGCTAGTGTTTCCAGCCCATTATTCATCCTAAAGTCTTTTATATATAGCAGTGCGTATATGACTTCGAGACAAACATATATTTGATTTTATTACAAACATATATTTGATTTTCTTACAAAGACTCCAAAGTGAACTCCCATAAGGTAACAGTTTGTCCTGTTTTTTCTTTTGTTGAGGAAAGATTTGATTCACGAGTATAAATGTTTTAGTTGATGGTACTGGCTGCTTGTCTCCCTTGGACTCTACTGTTTTTCAATATTCATTGTTACCCCCAAAAAAAGAATATTGGAGCTTGGCAGTGCGTCTCATGCTCTTTTTTATATATATAATATTCGAATTTTATTGATGATTACAGAACTTCATAATTAAGTATATTATGAAGTTCTCCGTGAAAAAAATTGAAGGGAGGCACATAAAAATGTAAAAGATATACATGATAGAAAATATAAACGGTTTGAAAAAAAAAATAAGAATGCATATCATGCTCGTAACATGAATTCACAAACTTTCTAGGTAGAAAAATACTTATACAGCTTTTTATCCTGAAGGGATGAGTGAAATCTCTCCTCTTGAATTCAACACCTCACTAGAGTAAAGGGAGATCACCTTAGAGGGGTTTCTTGATTATTCTTGCTGGTACTTTTAGATTCAGAAATCAACACAATCAATTGGGTTTGCTCTAACAAGGTTAAATGAGCCCATTATAGGTTGTAGTTATGGTGCAGATGGTAACAGAGGGCCCGATGAGAGCCCATTCATGATCGAATTTAACTTTGAACATCCCCCAGATGTTTCCCATGATAATATTTTTGCAAGTATGCAAAGGGTCTCTGCCTTCTAATACGTATGAATTTATAGGAAGGAAGGGGAAAAAAAAGTCAACTTTTCAGTTCTTTGTGCTGGTACTTGCACCTTGAAAGTGTACAATGCAATCTTGAGTTGTTGGTTCGGCAGGTAAATGGATTAACTAGAGCCAAGAATGGGGTTGTATATGTATTGAACCAATACGAATTTCATTAAAACAAAAACAGCAAATCTGCCCACAAGGGTGGAAGGTGGGGAGGATAGTGCATGGCTTTTGTAAGAAACTTGGAGGAAAATCGGATTTCTATGGCCTTTATCTACTGAGATGTGTTTGTTGTAGGTGAAAAGAAAAAAACAAGCCGACATGATGCCCCGACAAAGCAATTAATAAATTAGTATAAGCTGCTAAATTAGTATTAGCATGAACAAAAGATGGTGAAGGTTAAGGCTAGTGAACTCATGGTACAAGTAACCTATTCTATCTTGAAAAAGAACCTGAGGTAAATATCTTGGATGCATGTACAACTTAAAACAATTGCCCAAAACTTCTTTCTGCATATTAGTACAGTTTCTATCTTCTTTTCTTTGTTTTCCAGAACATGCGATTCGACATCCCATAGGAACTGTGGAGCTAAATCACGGACTCTTGATGTAATGGATTCCACATCTCTGATGATAACGAATCCCTACACATTAATAGTCTCAGTAAGATTGTATATCGCGGGATACAAAGTCATAATGGCCTAAAGAGGTACGCTCTGTCCATCCAACTTCAGATGGATCCATACACTTGTTTATCTTAGAATCAGACATCGAAGTAGTATCAACATCAACATTATGTCATATAATGAATTATACAGTCCATTATTCACGTGCTTGTTATGAACGATGCCGGATACAGATAAGTGCACTGGTGTTATGAAAGCAGGTGACATGGAATATAGTTCAAAGAAGCTGGCCATAGCTTTACATCTAGTTGCCTAAAGCCTATTCATTCTTCATCCTGGCATTCAACATATAACCTCTCTGACTTTTAAGACTTCGATAGATGAAATTTATTGAAAGAGTTATGAAATACCTGAGGTTGTATGATATGGTCCATCTCCAGCATGATACCCTCTAGCAAGCAACCTTCTCCATGTTCTTTGTAGTGAGTGAAGAGATGGTTGGCATGCAATAGATCATATGTACGTGGATATGTTGAGAATGGCTCACAACTGAAGTTAAAATACACATGGTAAGCACTAGCATATGACAAATCCCTCTATCCATGAGGAAAAAGCTGAGCACCATTTTCAATTGATTGATGGTCTCTTACCTATCATGAAAAGCTCCAACAAGACCCCTGTCATAAATAGCTGACAAGGTATATTATTCATGCTCATGGGAACTATATTCATCACCCAAACAGGCATCGAGTTCAAAGCCACAGCAAATCCGCCAATAAAAGCATTCATTTCCATGACATTACGTATACCCGTCTCCTTGATATTCATCAGCTTCCAATAATGGCCAACTTGATTTGCCAGAATATGGCATCTGAAGAAAATTCTTCTTCAGTTATCCCTGCAACGAGAATGTGCACAAATTATCTTGTCAGATTGAATATTTAGCATGTTTTATGAGTTTTCCTAGTAATCACAGCAATAGACTCCAAAAGACAAGGTTAAATGCTGGTCATCATCTGAAATTTCCCATGCAAACCCTGCCCCAGTGATTTTGATGACAGAAAAGCACAGGCAGTCCTAGCCCCTAAGCTGCCTCCAACTACTTGAAACTTTGAAATGTATGTGATAGTTGATATCTATATCTTTCACTGTGCTCATTGCAAATGCACTGCAGTGCACTCAATTTTGAAATTAAAAGCTAATATAGTTTGTAAATTTGAAAAAGATACCACACTCAGACATGACCAGGGGTCAGGAGGAAAAGCAGGGATAAACAAATACAATTTCCAGCTACCTTAAGCTCATAAAAAGCACATGAGCGCACCAATTTTTCTGAGACGCTCTGAATATACAGAAAGATGTTCTGGCCTAGGAGGGAGTTTCTGAGAATTTGTTTGTGCACTTCTTCTTGGTATGCAGTTTCTTAGTGGAGTTTTCCATGATGGTTTCATGTCAACCACGGTATCACAGATGTTTATTTGCTTCATCTCTGCGTTCCGTGCAAGGCATGACTCATTTTCTGGTTTGACCCAGATTGCGGTCTGAACTTCTCGGGCAATGAGTTTCCAGCACATAGCTGAAGTCAGATTTACCAACTTATCCCAAATTAATGGATAATCTTTATCCTTTCTATAAACACGTGGAGCTGAATAGACAAATATCCATTATCTCGCAAAAGACGATTAACTTCTTTGAGTAAAATACCATCTGCACTAAAACAATATAACAATAAAATAAAAGCCCAAGGAACTTATGGAAAACATGTAAAATCTAAACATAAATGAAACAGATTTTTTAACTCGAGAGTCCTAAAAAATGTTCAGGTGCTTGCAAATGCAATGAACAACAATTCAATACTTGCTATCAACACATCAGGGTAGCATCTGCATGTCAGAACTTACACAGTGCACTTTCACTAAACTGATTTAAAAGTTTGTACTGGGTGAAAAGATAGCTGATGCAAGTCATGTATACAGCAATCCACTGGCATGTATAAAAACATACTGGGAATCATGAATTGTAAACTTCCATAGAAATGCATCTGTAGTTCCAAGTCTTTAATATTGTTCTTTTGTGTTACTATAGGCCATCCGAAAAGGTAAGAAATCAGAGATCACTTCTTTTGGCTGACTATTATCACTTCAATTGGATGAAAACATTGTAGCAAAATGTACGAAGAGCATGGAGCATTTATCCGAAAGATATGTTTCTTCCTACAAACAATTTTCAAATGCCACTATGCATAACAATGTTCAAGCACCATACCATTCTCATGCCAGTCAACACAACACCTCGAACAATGAACCATCTCAAAAGAGCTTGAGGGATATGGTAGCTGTTTTGTGGCAATGGCAGCAGTCATGGCACCAATTCCTCGTTCTAAAGAAAACTGAATCTGATTTTCACGACCATCTTTGGGAGCAAAAGACATTGTTTGTATGTCCAAAGGAAGAAGATAAGCTGAGAAGCTAGCAACGCCACAGCCAACATACACAACTTGAACAACCCCAGCTGAACGCAGATCACCTGTCATCAGTTGTCATATTTTCTAACCTGCACTTCAAAGAAAAATCATAAGAAATGGAACGCGATAATGCTTAGGTTTTGGAAATATCATCAATTACTGGTATCATTGCTGTTGTAGGAAATGATAAATTAACCAGTTTGAAAGCGAATAGGTGATATAAGAAGCTTAAGTTCATCTACCTCTTAATGTAATCAGCTGCTCCATGCTTGAAATTAGTGCCACCACCAGGGAACCACCATAGCTGATATTTCTCATGCACCCAGTTCTAGCCTCCTTTGACTTCAGCAAGATGTGTATGATTCACATTGCTTCTCCACACATAATCCCTGCTGGTTGGCCATTTTATGGGCAATTTATAATCTTCTGGAAGTGGCACCAGGCAAAACAAACGCTTCTCAAGTGGAGGACAATGCCTCTCTAGCTCTTTCTCTTCTAGAAAGATCCAAGGCCGGGAGCAAATCTTTCACATAAGAAACATCATGGCAAGGAAGATACTCATTGAACTTAAGGGCATACATTCATCCTACTTTCTGGGATTACTAGTGGTGTTTGTCGATAAGCAATAGTAACTTTGTTGGTGAATGTGTAAGGACCTGTAAGCTAGAAGATACAGTTGATAAACTTGGTAGAAACCTAAGGTTTTAAGTTTCATGTGCAGTCATTAGCAACATGTCATAGGCTGAAACAAATTAAACTAAAGTTCGAGGATGAAACAGACACAGTTTGTGCATGTTCATGGTCGCATTATCTCATTTTTTACTGCATGAGCTGTGATAATCCAGGTCTAAAGATTGGTTTAACATCTAATCTGACCTGTGGAATGTACATTTATCAATCCCAAATCCAGCATCGACCTAATCCCAAAATAACATCCATATGTGAACAGTGCAATGAGTACTCCCCTGAGGCTTCCTTTTGATAAATAGCACATTGTATGCAACTAGCAAATATGCTTGATGCAAATGAAAAACATTACACAGATGTAAAATAACATCCATATTTCCTTCTTTGATCCCCCACTAAAATATGCCACTTTCAAGTCTATCTTCCATCAATATCAATTGTCAGAGACCTAGAGTGTCTGCAATTTAATATTACGGTACTCTATTTCTTTGCTTTAGTAGATTCTCATTGTGATCTGTCAATCTATTTTATTAACAATCAATCTAACCCTCCAATCTCACAGGGGAGAAAAGGTAAGGGCTGGTCAGGATCTTAATATGCTTCTATTAACAAAGAAAATGGTATCAATTCCATTCGGAGTATCCAGACATCTACATGTTGAGTGGCCTTGAATGCTGATTGTGAAATTTATGAGCTCCCTATAAAGTTTCCCAATTGCTACCAGCTCACTGGATTTATTGGCAAAACAATCTCATCAAGCAAAAAATTTCTCAGCCATATAGCCTAAAAAATCCAACTGGGACCAGCGTATATAAGAAAGACAACAACGTTACATTCCCCAGCACAATTACATATATCATCTCCAAAAACACTATGCAGTGCAATAGATTAAATAAACACAACTATAAAGTCACAAACTTCACAAAAGAGAGAAAGAACATGCCGTGAGATGAAGAGGAATTGGAAGAGGAAGAGAGTTGAGAGACATAAATGGAAGCATTGTTGTTTCCAAAACGAGTGCCAGTGTAAAATGAACCCACCATTAATAACAAAGCCACCATTATCATCTGCTCTGATTTTGAATCAAAAGCTGACCCCAATGAGTACCCTCCCATCTTTCTTTTCTCTCTTTCTTGAAATAGAAACTTGGTTTTGCTTCTGCAATTTGTAGGAACCAAAAGAACTAAACTGGCATTTGCAAATTGGGAAAAAAGATATCTTCTTGGAGCTGTTTCAGACACAAATATAAGAAACAAGGAGTGTTGTGAGTTAGAAAGAGAACTAGAGAGATCATTGCCTGATGGCCTACTTGTTTGTTTGTTTTTTTAGTCAAGATTAATGTTTGTTTGGATGTTGTATGTATTTTGATTAATATCATAAGTTTTAAAATTAATAATTATATAAATTTTTAATGATTTAATTATTATTATCGACTTTTTTAATCGGCAGATAACATTTTTGTTTTATTTGAAAACCAAAATTTATTCTCAATGTATGACCCTAGATTAGATCATATGTTGGAGAATTTTTAAGGAAATATTTTCTTAATTATTTTTATTTATTTCCTATTTAATTAAAAAAAATTAAATTTATACTTAATAATTTTTTTTAATTATTAACAATATTAATTAAAAGACTAAATTTCTACTAAGAGTACTATTAAGCCCATAAAGTGAAGCTTTAAGAGTGCAAAAAAAATAAAAATAAACTCAAGTTAAGGCTCCGTTTGTTTGCAGGAAAGTTGTTTTTTTTTGGAAAGTGAATTCCGGGGAAAATGAATTCCTGAAAAGTGAATTCCGGGAAAGTATTTTTCGATGTTTGGTAGTGTTATGGAAAATGAACTGGAAAACACTTTCCAGTGTTTGGTTATGTTATGGAAAATAAACTGGAAAATAATTTATTAATAAATTAATTTTTTTTTCAAGTTTATCTAATATA
>Ga0307518_10000499_pt1 | contig 29844 bp, 50 predicted proteins | sample 25_EM_MG_FD_203889 | JGI IMG/M metagenome (GOLD analysis project Ga0307518, IMG submission 203889) | Populus trichocarpa ectomycorrhiza microbial communities from riparian zone in the Pacific Northwest, United States - 25_EM | ecosystem: Host-associated > Plants > Roots > Unclassified | place... | reverse complement strand
CGGTGAGGGGGGCTCATACATCCGGGGCCATCGCCAGTGTAGCGTCTAATGACTGGCCCTAGATAAACGCGCGTCGGGGAATCACGTGTTGTCGGTGTGGTGTTGTTTGGTCTCCGACGATGGAGGAACGGTTCTCACGAGAGCTGGCAACGACAGACATTGCTTTTCTTCTCCCCCAGCCCACCAAGAGGAAAGAACTCGTCCGTTCCTTTCAAGTCCAGTCATGGCGTTGCGCTCCTTTGCCATTCTGTCTGTCTTCCTCACGACCGTGTTCGCCCAGTCCCAGGTATGTTCTCCCACCATTCATCAGTATCTCTTGGCTGATCTCATCCTACAGAATCCCCTCATCCCGTCTGGTATCTCCCAAAGCTGTACTAACTATCTTACCTCGCTGGATGCATTGTCGTCGTTTTCATCCTGCACCAGTCCCATCCTCTCTGCTCTCACGGATTATTCACCTAGTGGCAGTGCCAGTTCATCTCTATCTGCTATCAACACGGCACTGAACAACCTCTGCGGTGCTAGTCTGACGGCGCAGTGCCCTGACAACATTCTCGGCGGTCAACTTGCTCAATTCTATGCTGCTTGTCCCAAAGAACTGACATCCGACCCTAACAATGATGTCAAGAGAATATACGATGTTCTCTATACCTTGGGAGGGCTAAGGAAGGCCATCTGTACAAAGGACGAGAGCGGAAAATACTGTGCTGCCCAACTGGGCACCTCCAAGACTGGTGGCATCAATGCGGTCGTGGAAGGGTCACCATCTGGGGAAACGCTGGAAAGGGAATCACTGTACTCAGCACTCCCCGATGGCAACACCGTTACTCGTCGCGGTGGTAGCTCTTCTACAGCACTCGTTCCCAACACCACCACCTTCGCAGCAACTAACCTTGCCTTCATGTTCCTTCAGCCCTCCACCGACTCCACCACTTTCTGCGCTAGCTGCACGAGGAACGTCATGACATCGTACATAACATTCATGTCCAACTACCCCTATGCCCCTGGCATCAACAACAGCTTGATCCTCAAGAATGAACCTGCGCTGTACGACAGCATTCAATCCACCTGTGGTGCTAACTTTCTCAGTGGGGCTGTCCAGGCTGCTGGTGGTCTGTCCAGTGGAATCTTGAGCAGCGATGCTCTTCAGACCCTCACTCGCGATCTCACTGTCGCAATCAGTGCGGTCTTTGGCGCTGCTGCCTTCGCGGTTGCCTCTATCTAAGAGGGTGGGCATCTTGGACTTGCGATACTTAGGGCTTCGTGGTTTATTTCACTATCTTATTGGACAAGCGGACTTGTAGTAAACAACAGTTCATTTGTCCAAAATACGATACCCTCTTCAGGATATTAGTTTATCACCTTTTCTCAACCTTTATTTCTACTTACCTTCTGCTTGCATCTTCACTGACTCGCTGTTGACCGGCACGATACACTGATTTATTCTTAAGAACCATACCATTGATTGCTTCTCTCTTCCAAGTGGATCAATCAATGGTCATAACATATCCCGATTCGTGCCCGCTACTCGTACAATTAACAGGTAATGAAAGTCATGGCAGTGCGACTACAATTCGAAGATAAGGACGAGTATGGCAACCTCTACACCGAACACCACCACTCCAATGAGAGCAACGTCCAAGCCCGCAGTGACAAATGGACGGCCAAATTCTCGTTTATTTTCTTGCCCAACGGTTGGGATAGCTTGTTGGTACAGCGCATCCAGTTTTTTTGACGACCGATCAGCAAAATCATGCCGAGAATGCCGTGCGCGCAAGTAAGAGAGCACAAAGAGTGTTATAGAAAGAGCGAGGTAGAGGACGCCGACTTCACTCAGCACGCGTCAGTAGATGACGGGACGGCCCTGGCGTTCAATGAAACTTACTTTTGTAAAACCGATAGTCGAAGAGACGTAGGACTGTCAGTGCATATCCAAGGTTTGCAAGTGCTGTACGGCGATAGGCACCGTCGAACGTTCTTTGCCGTGCTCGAAGCTCAGTGAGCTCGATGATGTCAATAGCAGAAAAGGAGCTTGCACGATGGCCTCTTAAATATATCCGTTGAGTAGTACCTTGAGGCTTTAAATGATTGGTTGCGTGTAACTGACCTGTACAAGTGCATGACAGCTCGGACGCGGACTCGGAGACAAACGTGAGCCAGCTCAGGGTGAGAAATCCGGCTCGGTTCGGGCCCCATTCACCTTTTCCCGCACTTTTTCGAGAACAGCATCGGACAGGCTAAGATGGTCCTGCGGGCGACGCTTTGCTCGACTGGGAGACTGGTGCTACGAACATCGGGTCATAGGTGCGCTGCAGCTCCCGTGGGCCTCTTTTCGGCTCACAAATAGTGCCAGGTTATCCCCGGCAGCTTCTCACCAGCTTCGTGTGCCATGGCACGCTCAGGCGAGTGCTCTCTGCATCAGCAAGAAGGATGCTTCTGACCTGTTCACAGCATTCAGGACTGCTAGCTAGCGGTGCTGTGTCCATGGGCGTTGTAAATGCACGCAGTTTTTGGTGGTCTAAATCATCTGCATCTACTGAAGCCACGATTTCTTCCTCGCCAGCCCAAGACCCACCCATGAACCACGGTGCTTGCGGAGGCCATGCGGAAGCAGAATTTGCGCCCAGTTTAACCGCTTCCTCGAATGCCGGACACGAGTTATTGGTACCCGATACCCTGCCTACTGCCGTCCCAGGCGAAGCTTCTTTCGCTTCTGAAGCATCAGCGGTGACCAATACCATACCACCCTTACAACTCGGAGACTTCTCTGATCTGGGACTCACAAGCTTTTGGACGCCTGCAGGCTGGGTGCGATATTCTTTCGAAGTTTTGCACGTGACTACTGGCATGCCGTGGTTCTACGTCCTTGTTACGGGGACGATGCTTTGGAGGCTGGCCGCCACCCAGTTTACCATCGCGGCGACGCGCAATGCCTCGCTTCTGCGTCCGTACGCGGGCGAACTGCAAGCTATCGACGAAAAGGCTCAGAATGCGGACCAGGCAGGGAAGATGGAGGCAATGCTGCAGAAGAAAAAGATTTTCGCAAAGACGGGTGTGAACGCGTTGTCATCCCTTGGGTCTAGCCTGGGACAGCTCGTGATTCAGTTCGGCGTGTTCTTTGGTGTGAAAGAGCTGGTTACCCTGCCTGTGCTTCAATTACGGGACAGCGGTTGCTGGCTCATACCGGATCTCACTGTGGCTGGTCCTTACTACATTATGCCTTTAATCGTCGCATCTTTGGCTAACTTGCAGTTGATGGTGAGTTATAGTTAGTTTTGTCTAGCGGTATTTGACATTGGTTCGTGCAGCTTCAAAAAAGAGATCTTGATATATCGCGGCCCGAAATGGCACATATGTTCAACGTGTTGCGCGTCGTCGGCTTCGCCTCTGCTCCCCTCATGGGTGTATACCCTGACGTGAGTATTCCGCAGTTGGTCTGGTCTGGATATTTGGATTGACCTTGTGCAAAAGGGCATGTGGTTGTCCGTGGCTGCTGGATTGGTCGTCTCTTTGACTCAGACACGTCTCTTGCAGATTCCAAGCGTGCGCGCGAAGTTTGGTATAATGCCCATAACGGCGGCCTTACCTTCTTCCTCGCTGTTGGACACATATCGGTTTGCCCGTCGCTATTTCCAACAGAAGTTCAATCAACACGCCCAATCGCGGACCCCCCCGGTCCAAAAGCTGATCAAGTCCAAGTCGGGCAAGGCATCACGCAAATAATGATAAGTCGATAGAATCTTTAATCACGTCTAAAACAACACCGTTCATTCAACTTACACGCCCATACATGAAATGGGATGATTTCGAAGGTGAGGAAGTAGAATCTGTAGCACCTATCCGTCTGAGGACCAAAAAGCACTTCGGTATCTGGGACTTTCATTTCCGTCTTCATTTCTCCATCTTGCGATATCCAAGTCAAGAAGGTTGATAGGTGTGAACTTTGGGGAGAACTATGTGCCGGTGAATCGACGCAGTTCTCTTGCTGGCAAGCGAAAAGGGGTAATGAATTTATCATGTATTTGAAACTGGGCAACATGTTTGCTTGGGTTTTGCGAGGTAGTCGGAACGAGGCCACCGTCATGATAGGAAGGGGTGGTCGTTTGTCTGGATTTCAATGGCATGAAATGATCCAATGTCGCACTTTCCGTGTAGTAATTGGAGAGATTTGGGAGGCACAGAGGTATTACGTAAGCTAATTCTGTGTCCCAGGAACAAGTTCAAGAAAATCGACCGCAACAAGTGTGACGCACGGTCAACGGAGAGCACCCACTCTATGCCCTACTGCTCCGTTCATGCCCATCAAGACCCCATTCTGATATCATAGTCTCTACTATCCCACCATGGCTCTTTCACTTGGATCAATCTCACTTCAAGCTGCCCAGAATCAACCCACGAACGCCCCCGTCGCGGAAGAAGAGGAGTACTACTCATCGTGGTCGCTGTTCCTCGTGTGCCTGCTTCTCATCATCTCGCTGGGGACCTCGTATTACCTCCAGATAAGGCGGATACGGGCCATCCATGAAACCCTCGTCTCCATCTTGGCGGGAATGTTCGTCGGGCTTGTTGTCCGGCTCGCACCGGGTACCATGATAAGAGAAATGCTGGTGAGTGTGTCTTGGACGTGTCTGATCCAGGCGGGCGTGCGCTGTGGAAGCGAGCGGCTTCTCCTGTGCGCGCTGCGTGGACCCTGGACTTCCGTGGCACGCCAGGCTGGCCTAGCGTGCATACTTCATTGTGCTGATGCGGCTATCGACAGACGTTCAAGCATACTCTATTTTTCAATTTGCTCCTCCCTCCAATCATCTTGAACTCCGGCTATGAGCTCAAACAGGTATAGTGGTATTCCCGACTTGCTGTGACAGGTGTGCGGCTCAATGCAATGGTCTTTCGAATTTCTTCAGGAGAATTTCTTCCGAAATTTCGGATCTATCCTCATGTTCGCCTTCATAGGGACGACCATATCCGCTGTTGGAGTGGGGTGGGTCACAATATTGCGTACGCCCGAAATCTGTCCAGCTTACGCGTTCCAAGTGCAGTGTCCTCGTCTACATATATTCATTCTTGGGATTGGAATCTCTGGACGTCTCCTTACTGGAGTGCCTGATTTTCGGGTCGACGCTGTCTGCCACTGACCCCGTTACCATTCTAGCGATATTCCAACAGTACAAGGTCGACCCGAAGCTCTACACTATCATATTCGGTGAAAGCTTGTTGAACGATGCTGTCAGTATTGTCATGTATGAGTGAGTGTAAGTTTCGCTTTCTTTGACCGGAACCATTAAACGCCCTCATCAGAACGCTATCCCAATTTCACGGGACCGAGATCTATCTCTCTTCGATATTCCATGGCATTGGCATATTCTTGTTGTCATTCAGCGTATCGATGGCACTGGGCGTCACCTTCGGCCTTGCGATGTCTCTGGTGCTGAAACACTCATCCTTGAACCTCTATCCGTCTATAGAATCATGTCTCGTCGCACTCTGCGCCTATACTTGCTACTTTTTCTCCAATGGTCTTTCAATGTCCGGCATTGTATCACTCCTATTTTGTGGCATCACCTTGAAGCACTATGCATACCATACTATGTCGCGCAAGACACAACGCACAACCAAGTATATCTTCTCGACTCTCGCTCAGCTTTCCGAGAACTTCATCTTCATCTACCTTGGACTCTCCCTTTTCACAAGCCCACCCACGTCGGAACGCGTAACCAGCTATGTCAAGCCGCTCTTCATCACTGTTTCAACGGTCGCTGTGGTGTTCACGCGCTATGTCGCCGTGTTCCCCCTTTCCGAGGCCATCAACCTTTTCACGAGACACTTCCGCGGGCAAAGACACGAAGAACTGCCGCATTCGTACCAGATGATGCTATTCTGGGCTGGTCTGCGTGGCGCTGTCGGCGTAGCGCTCGCGGCCGGATTCAAAGGCGACACTGCCCAAACGCTGCGCACCACCGTTCTCGTCGTGGTGGTTCTTACTGTCATTGTGTTTGGCGGCACGACGGCACGCATGCTTGAGATCCTTGGGATCCGCACGGGCGTGGAAGACGAGGCTGCAAGCGACAGCGACGAGGACGAGCCGCTCGGGCGCCACCCCTGGTCGGCGCGCCGCGGCTCTGGCGGGTGGGGCAGATACGTGGACGACCCCGTGGGGTATACCTCGCCGACACATCAGCAGAGCTATGGCCGCGCCGCGGGTCGGGTAGGGTCACACTATGCTGCGCACAGCTATAACCACCATGGCCAGTCGCCCTTGTCTCCTTTAGGGCCCAACAACGTGTTTTCAGCTGCGTCGTCGGAGTCGTATGATTCGGATGTGGAGGTTCTTCCGATGGCGGGTACGGCTGGGGCCGCTGCTGGTGGACATGCTCATGCGGGGCAGCAGTTGAGCGGGACGGGGGCGCCAGGTAGACACGGACTGGAGAGGAGCGCTAGCGAGGACGGGAAGTGGTTCCAGGCGTTGGACGAGCGGTACTTGCTGCCGCTGTTCTCGAATGCGACGGCGAGTCGGACGTTCCAGGCGCGGCGGGCGCGGCGGAACGCGTCGTTTTCCGTTACTGCGGTCAACCATAGTGCACAGGGCACGCCGCACGATAGCGAGGAGGAGCCGGACGGTCCGGAGATAGACTTGAATGCGGCGGGTACTGGTGCTGGTGCTGGTGCTTCTCTGACGCAGGAGTTTCCGAGGACGCAGTCGCCCGAGGAGCAGAGCCGGTTTGAGCGGGGACTGGGTACGCCGGTGTTGCGGAATGGGAGTCGAGATGACGGACAGGGCGCTGGATCATAGTACTGCACGGACGCGATGGATACGAGTGTCATTCCCGATTATCTATAGACTGATGCTGTGATGGGCATGTGCGCTGTCGACAATCGCGAATGATGGCTAGAGCTATAACATTGCATGATAGTAAAGCACGGTGACATCTAACTTTCAACTGAGTTAATTAATCATACTTGAAGCATGGTTAAGTTAAATAAGAAAGTAGATAAGAATATATGGTATGGTCATATATTGGCGGCAGGCGGGACACTATTATGCACCGCTATATTATTAGATTGGCGCTCTTTAAATGCTGGTGAAGGACGCTCTCTTTTACTGGACAAGTGTGATAGCACGATCAGTTCCTTCCAAAGTGTGGGAGAAAAAAAAAGGAAGCCCTTACCAGCCCTCAGAGTTTTTCCAGTGGATTTGATATCCTGTCACGGTGTATAAGCTACGGTGTCGAGGGAGGCGGTTCGTGAGGGGGTACTTACGATCACCGATGTGAAGTGAATAAAAAAGGTGCGTGGTTCTGGTGAGGATTTCCTGAAGATATCCTTGAAGTGTTCCTGGAAATCTGCATCCGACGGGCCCCGCGGTCAACTCGTGTCCACACGACCCAGGGGGGGAAAGGCCACAAGCACGTACACTTCATTACGGTCATTGTGTCATTCTTGCGTTCTGCGAAACTGGGGACGTAATCCTTGACCATCACGCCCCGCGACATCTTGTTTTGCAGGATGTCGCACTTGTTGAGGAAGAGGATGATCTGCGTTTTGGCAAGGATGCGAGACGAGCAGATGCTGCGCCATAGCTGGATACTGTCCTCCAAACGGTTGACGTTCCTGTCTTCTCGTAATCGTTCATCGAAACACGATATTGGGGAGAGAAATATGATGGCGTCCACGTCGTCGAAAAAGGACGCCCATGCTGCGCGCTGCATATACATCCAGCCACACCCTGAAGAAGGCATATGGGGGACTCTTACCGAGGACCTCGTACCGCCCACGTCGTACATGATCCATTCCTTCCCGTGATCTGACAATGGGGCGAAAGACGGACTTTCGCTTATGACGAAGCGGTGTTCCTGGACGCCTACGGTCCGGAGGCGAGCACGCACAATGTCTCCATCGGTCGGTTCGTAGCCGCATACAGTGATGCGATCTATGTCATCTAGGAAGCTGAGCACACAAAGTTATGGAAGGCGCATAGACATAAACGGGGGGGTATAGCACGCACAAACCGGACGAGTCTTCGATCTTGGATCGCCGGTAAGCCAGGATCTGCTTCACGACGGGATCCTTCCACAGCTTCTTCATGTCGTCTCTGCACCCGACGAAGATGTCGGTGACTTCGTCGTGGCATGGATCGCGCTGCTTCTGATGCGGGTTGGGGGGACCCCCGGCGCCCTTGCCACCGGCTGCCTGGCGGAGCTTGTCCAGGACGGATTTCCAGCCGTTGCTCGAGCTGACGCAGAACTCGCTGGAACGCGAGTGGGTTAATTGTGTTCCGCGTGGATCAGGGGGTGGACTCGATACAGAGTATACCTCCTGTGATCCGGGACCCAGACGGCGTTCGAGGTCGACTAGGACGCTTCGGAGGGGTGCGAGACGGATCTTGAGCAGGCGGTGCTTGTCTGTGAATGTGAGGGCTGGAGGGTAGCGACGGCGGTATTCACCGTCGGAGTCGGGGACGTCGCTGATGGGGGAGGAGGGGCTTGGCAGTTGTCTGTCGCCGTCTGCGTGGGCCATGGCTTGCACTAGGAGGTCGAGAACCTCGATAACGTTGCGTATGAGGTTAAGGTAAATGACGGCTCTCCATGACATGCGTTCGAGCTTCCACTGCTCGCGTGCATACTGGAGCTGGAAGTCTGAAGTGGGTGTTGAGTGACACAAGTGATTGATAAAGGACTACGGACAGACCGACTTTTCAGGGTAGCCGATTTACCTGATAAAAAAGAATAGGCGCTGTGAGGTACAGACGCACAGCATGGAATGTGGGACGCACCGCTCTCGCTCTGGCCTATGAGGAGGACCTTGACGGGTTTCTTCTTTTTCTTGAGGGAATTGCGTTCCTGGCGGATTTGCTCGTCGATAGCGTCGTTGATCCTGCGGGCCTCGGCCTCGTTGCGTTCTCTGGCCTGCTTTGCCTCCGGAGTCTCGTTTGGAGGGGGCGCAACGAGCGATGCCAGGGGGTCGTCCATGCCGATGTGCACCATGGCGCGAGAGGGAGAGAGGTGAGGAAGGAGGGGCGCTGTACGACGAGGTACTAGGAACGGGACAGCTCAAATATATATATTGCCTTTTGGAACTAGAATTTGATATATGGTTTGTACAAACCTAAACGGGAGAACCGGGCCGCCCCGGTCCGACCGAGAGCGAACCACACCACACGTCACAGCGTTCGCAGCTCAAAGACGAGATGTAATTAGGAGACTAGGAAAGAATAAACTTACTCTGAAGGGAGTAAGGGGGATGATGTCATGGTGTTTGTCTGTGTGGTGGCAGTGGCGGCAGAGTTTGCGTGTGTTTGGCCTGAGCGGGCGATTATAATAATGGGGAGCATGTGACTTGCTCGTGACCTCGACCTCCTCACCCCGTGACCTGCCCGTTCCGTGCTCATAGACGGACGCACATAAGCAAGCTAAATTACCAACTAGTATCTGAGTGATGGACCCGTCTCGTCTGGATTCCATTGAGATGCAGAATCTCCTCAAGAACCTGCCTGGTCTGTTCCAAAAGGTTTGTTAACACAACACGTGATCTTCGGTCGTGATAAAAAAAACCATCTGGCGTTGCGTTTTCCCATTTGTTTCCACTAGGCCGCCGGTCAAGTCGACATCCCACCCGATGCCGCCCAATCGCTCCAGGCCCTCGCCCAGGCGGGCATCTTTCCACTCCAAGGCGCTAGCCAGCACCAGCTGCCCCCCCACACAGCGCACCAGATACCTGTCCCGCATCCACCGCCCGGCATGGGCGAGCCCGGCCCATCGTCGCACCCGAGTGGGCCCCCCAACTTGGGCCATCATCCCCCAGCACCGGGCGTCGCTCCCCAGGGACCTCACGTTCCGTCCGGCCCGCCTCCCCAAGACATGTCCGACGATCAAGACGATGGCGACAAGGGCGACAAGTCGAAGTCGGGTGGTGGGGGAGGGTCGGGTGGCCGGACCCGCGGGGGCAGAAATCCTACCATGGGCTCGGACGAGTGGGCGCGCCAGAGAAAGGACAACCATGTACGGTACTTGTGCGTATTTCTTTTTGCAGGATGTGCTGACGCACCCCATTTTCAGAAAGAGGTCGAACGCAGACGACGAGGCAATATCAACGAAGGCATCAACGAGCTCGGACGCATCGTGCCGAACAGCTCGGGTGAAAAGGCCAAGGGTGCGATCCTGGCGCGCGCGGTGCAGTACATCCACCACCTGAAGGAGAACGAGGCGCGCAACATCGAGAAGTGGACGCTCGAGAAGCTGTTGATGGATCAGGCGATGGGTGACCTGCAAGCACAGCTGGAAGAGATGAGGCGGTTGTGGAACGAAGAACAGATGGCCCGGCAGAGGGCCGAGAGTGAACTCGAGTTGCTCAGGGGCGTCTCGCAGGCCCCGGGTATGGCTCAGCCTCGGTCGGCCCCGCATGGACTTGCGGGGTCGAATGTCGCTGCTGCTTCGTCCGATCAGCCGCGGACAAGATCGCCCGAACGCCAAGAGGAGAGGGCCCGGGCACGAGAATCGAAGGAAGGGGAGAACCATGAGACCGACCCTGCGGAAGGCCGGCCGGGAAAGCGGCCCAGAGCGGATTGATGACAGCTGGGGGTTTGCTTGTCTGCATCTGTAGTTCACTTGTGATAAGTTTTCTCGTTATTATGGTTTTCTGTGTATTTACCCAGCAAGAATTATGCCAGCCTCTGTAACTCTCCTAAGATGACAACGCCATCCAGCGCCAATTACATGATATGTACCTTGAACTAATAGTTGACAGTCATACAGCATCATGTGCCACTTGAAACACCATGTGGCCAACAGTTGAGACAGCGGCCTTCTTCACGTTTCTCATCAGTCCACTCAAGATCCACAGCACATACTGAACATCGATCAAATAACTACAGTGCAAATAGATGACCTTGTTATGGTAAGGTGGGTTTGCACACCAGGGTCAAACATCTCTTGGCATGTTCATTGATAGGCTAGTTGATCAGATTGGCAAGTGTTGGCTCTAACCCAAGATGAGTGAGTCTTAGACTACATGCGTTTCAGGACGACGAGCTCAGCATGGCCTAGGCCCACTGAACCCGACGTGGGTCTGTCGGTGAAAAAGCGGCCTCGAAGGCGGAAGCACCTCAGCCTGGTGATGGAAAGGAGGCACGGGATGAAAAGTGGGGCTGCTCGACGCGTGTACCGTTCTCAATAAGAGCTTGGATATCAGCAAGTGGGATCGGAGTGCGCCGGTACTTTGATGCGAGGAGGGGGCAATCGCGACGGAGAAGGGGGAGGGTCCGTTCATGCTCGTCTCCGTGGTTGCATTCAGGCCGCGATGGTATGATTTACAGGTGGTTTTCAAGGGCATGTGCGTTCTGCTCGACCATTTTATAAGGGAGCACTCGCCCTTGGACGTTTGGCTGCGGTGTCCCCGCTGTGTTTTGCAACAGGCGGTGTTCTGCGGTGTCGCATGCACTGCACCCGCTGCTGTGACCAACGCAAGAAATATTCGCTGATTTTATGGGGCTTTTGCAAGCAATGGGCTGGTGCGGGCTATCGTGGGATCGAGCTGGCTGGGCCACGTATTCAGACACAGTCACATCCGCTTTATGTCCGGGAACGATGATGCATTCGCGCAATGCGGCGTCGCTGGGCGCTTTTCTAAAGCCGTTTAACCAGCGTTTAACCCCTGAAAAGCGGTACTCGATCTTTTCCATAACGTAGCAATTCATCCGATTCTGACTCGGGTGGCGCCTTTCCTGACCAGCGTAGATGGCCTAAATTATAGATGGTCCGCAATTGAAGACACTGCATGATATCAGCCGACGTATCGAAGCCGAACAACCACCACATGATGATGGGCAGCGGTAATAACTAGGATATTCTCAACTGCTTCCTCCATTTACTAGCGGACAGCCATTCTCGCGTATAAGAGCAACCCCAGCTGCTTCCTTCTCCCCTCCCCATAGCACGGCTTGCTCACCATGAGGTACAGGTCCCGCCTTCTGGCACTCGCTGCCAGCGTCCCCGCTGTCCTTGCCCAGAGTCAGACATGGTGCGTGCTTGACCTTCCTCCTGACGTAGCTGACCACGACCAGGTGTGGTAAGAATTTCATGGCCAATCAATCCGTGGTTCCCCCCGGCGGTCAATTCGTGCTTCCCCCGCCCAGCTCCGAGCCTCTTCTTGCATTCCGGTGCTCCCCGGCATTCCGTCCGTACCTCGAAGAGGACGCCAAGGATGCCATGTTCGTCGTGGACACGCGAGTTGTCTATGAATGGATTAGTGGCACATCACCTATCATCCTTCCCAGTAACTCGAGCGATGCGGGAAACCTGACTGTGACTATCACAGTCGATGGCATCCACACCACACAGCAAGTGCCCCTCGACACCGTCGGAAACGAGATCCCGTTGGACATCAGCAGTCTGGTGGCGGACAGCTCCCCATACGATGTCGACTGCTCTGCGACGTACACCTCGTCGTCGGGACAAGCACAGCAATTCTATGCTACCACCTCGCTCTTGTATCTGCCCGATACTAATGCCTCGGTTACTAAGACAGACCTGAGAACTGGGTCGTTGTGGGTGCGGCCTCCCGATGGCTCTGGGGGTCCATTCAAACCCTTCATTCCCCAAGGATTCTCCATCAACTTTGATCTCTATCTCAAAAATTTGTCCATGATAGATGCACTCAAGACCGATGGGTAAGTCCCTGCTACTCGCTTGTGATGTCATCTCATGGATTTCTGGCTCGTAGCTTCAACACTGTAAGCGCTTTAGAAATCTCCTCCTGGGGATGACCTGATTCCGAGAACAGATTCACCCGTTGCCTCCTTACGACAATCTCACCCTCTTTGAAGAAGTCGTCAACAGGACCGTCGAACTGGGTATCTATCTCATATTTGACATGCGCGCGTGAGCCCCTATTCAACTAAGCGCCGAGTCGGTCCACTCATTCTTTTTCAGCTACTATCAAAACTTGACGGAAGTGGCTGCCGTCGTCGACACGTACAAGTCGCTCCCTAACTTGCTCACTTGGGAGACGGCCCACGAGCCCGATGGCGTCACCGATCCCTTCAACGCCCCAAAGACCACATACGACCTCATTTATCAGATGGACGGCTACCACCCCGTCTCGATCGTGCTCAACTGCGAGAACTACTACTTTTCCCCGTACGTTGAAGGTGCCGATATCGTAATCGAGGTACGTTACTCGCCGCAGTTCGCCCGTGCCAGGCATGTTCATCGCCCGTGTTTCAGGATGCCTACCCACTCGGTATCAATGCCACGTTTTCGCCGGTCTGGCATACGCCGTGTACACCAGACTTTGGCCACTGCGGATGTGATAACTGTGTGGGCGGCTTGATCGACATCAGGGCGCGCATCCAGACGTTCAAGGACAGGCTTGATATCCTTGGCTATGATCGGAGCAAGTCAGTCTGGACGACGCCTCAGGCGATCGGAAGCGGAGCGTCAGTTCTGGATGTGTCTTTTCACCCGAACTCTAACTTATTTTCGTGTGTAGGTACTGGAACTCGACGCCTACCGGCCCGCAATGGGCTGCGATGGACCTCATTTCCTTCAACCACGGCGCTATGGGTACGTCTAACATAGTACTCTCGAGGGCTGTGTAAGCTCATCGATCCTTCCAGGTTCCATGTCCTTCCAGTACCCCACCAACTCCACCGCCCTCGACCACGTAGCACAGGGTCTGAACCCCAGCATCACCAAGACCGTCCAGCCCTTCCTCGTCAACCCCGACGCAGGCTACGCCGCATACGACTACAACGGCGTCGACGTCGGCGTGTGGTACAACGGCACGGCGTACCTGCTTCTCGTCGCGCACTTGAACGCGACCATGAACGGTAACAGCAACAGTACGGCGGGGTTGGTCGTCGTGCCGTGGAGTGCTGTGGGGCTGGGCGCGATTACGAATGTGACGCAGCAGGTCCAGCGGATCTATGCGGTTGGGCAAAATTATAGCGCGAGTGGGGTGGATGCCAATCCCGGGGGAATTGGTGTTTATACGGCGACGCCGCCGCCGGCTTGAAGCGCGACGTTGAGGGGGCTGTGTATGGGGGGGCATATATACTACCAAGTGATGCCCGTTTTAATATTTTGGGTTTAGCGCAAGAACTGGATGGGGCTGTGGTCGGGGGGGATTTTATTATAAGTTATTCCAAGTTTATGAATAGAACTGACCCCGCAGGCGTTGCCTGTGCGACTTGGAACGTGAACTGCTTTTTGATATGATTGCCATAAACTGACCCCGCGCGTTGCCTGACTTGGAAGGCGACACCGCCTCGGTTGAGGCTGGAAACGAGGATCAATTTTGTCGGATGCGAGCATTTACAGTATAACGACGAAAAATGGTCTACCGTACTTGACGGTATAGCTGTATACAAATACATTGTAGAGAAACAAGAGCAGGTAACCCAGCAGCAGTGCCCAAAATAAATGATATGATACATCTCAGTCAGTGGTGGCAGCCTCTCTTTCTCCGGTGAAGATGGTAAAGCGATGGTTAAGGGAGTCAATATCATTGCAGGGTTCTGTGATCAGCCAGTAGAGGGGGACGAGGAGCAGCAGATACACAGCAAAGATGACGGCAATGATGAGTTGAAGCGCTGCTTTCTGTCTGGCACAATGAAGTAGTATCGCCATAAGGAAAAACGTAAGGCTAAAGTAATGAAAGCACTAATGTGAGCACCATTGCGACGACCACACCGAACATACCTGTACATGAAGAAGAGGAGCGGACCAATCAGGATGAGAGTCATGGCTCCGAAGTAAAATGGTCTATGATTGGTCTATATGCGTTTTAAAGGGCCTGTTTACCAGGAGTTGCTCTGGGAATTACTTACGAACAATCTTGGCGAACGTACAGCTAATCCCATTATAATGCTGGCCAGTGCAGCCAAAAGAGAGGCGTAACTGCATTGCTGTGGGGAATAGGATAGTCCACCGGGCGCCGTATCAATGGACTGAATAGCGAGAAAACTCATGTTCGCCGCCAGAAGCACAGTAGCCTTGTTAAATTGTTAGGCTCATCTGAGCAACCTGCCGTGCTGATGTGCGAGATTCCAGAACTCACCAACAAGGTAGTTTGTTGTGTGTCATCGGCGTACGTGCGAGAGAACTTGCGCCATTTCTCGACATCGGTAGACCATACTTTACGTTCGTTTTGGCTTCGGGTACCAGCAGGGCGCTAGATGATCAAGTAAGAACACCTTAAACAAATTCTCATTTCGCAATATCAATAGACCATACGTCATCTTTGTCCTCGATTTGTGTGTAAGCAAGGGAACGCTGGATGAAGTGCAATTGATCGAGGAAAAGCACCATGCTAGGCAGATTCCCCCAGTTGGTCAACATTAAACGTAAGCCTCTTTTGAGTGGAGGGTTACTTTTAATGCACACATCCTGTCTGAGAGGAGGTTCAGATCGGTCATTCCTTGTACTAGGTGAAGATCGTTAGCGTACACAATAGGTAACAACTAGGCACAACGCACATTAGAGGGATTTCCTCCATCTGAGCAGGGTCCGCCTCCATCTGAGCAGGGCCGTCTTCCATCTGTCCAAGGCCATCTTCCATTTGTGCAGGCACGCGGCATGCAGAAATGACATGCCCAATGGGGTTGGCTATGCCTTCTTCAGAAAGAAATTTCTTCCCTTCCGCGAGGGTAAGAGTCTTCGGAAGAAGCTCACGACTCGAGTCCTGGCCATTGGGCTTGGACTTGCATCTGCTGAAGACCATACGACAGAGAGCGAGCAAGTACTGCAACAAGCGGACAGGCGAATACCGCTTTAGTGCACTGAGTAAGAACTTGCGAATGTGACAAAGTATGCCAAGCATTTGTACGATGGTAGGATGTTAATCGCAGTTTCGTGCACCTATCTCGAAGATGGGTGCTTAGCACTCAGTTTCAAACGAGGAGTCAAATAATGCAGAACCGCTGATTATAGCATGGAGGCCTGGCATGCTGTATTGTGTTTCCCCTGAACCTGTGCATACCTATCAAATAGAGTTCAGGCAGGAGGTAACGTACCTCAGGGGCATGGTTCCTATACCACTGGCCCAAGTGTTTCCGTATTCTGATTTCTACAACTTATTGGTGAATTAGGTCATGTGAATGTTGGGTCCCATTCGTTCGTCTGGCATGGAGTTTACTAGAGCTGAATGTATTTTGATAGTCAAAGCCTAGCACATGAACTTGCACTCAAATGTGTAAGAAAGTCAGACCGTCTGTCCACTTTACCATTATGGCAAAAGGCCAAAGTGCTGAGCAGCTAGTATTCAGTACTGTACCACGCGTAGCAGTACAATATGAGTGCTGATAATCCGGGCTCAGCCAACGTGCTTACGAAATGACTGACGCTCCATATCAAGCTAGCATCTTCAAACTCCAAAGCTTCGAGCTTGAGAGCCGCGTCGTGTTTTTGAGTGATGGCCATCGCACACGCAGCGTGTCAAAGACTGTGGGTTCGAAGCTTATTACAGGACCTCGACGTTGACTACACGAACGTGTCAATGCCGCTGTTGTTCAACTAATGGAGGACTCACTTAGTATCACACCTGGACGAGGTAAATCAATACAAGCCACCACTTTGTGCGAGAACAGGTTGAGGACAACACATTTGGTGTCACCTTGTCCGAAATGCTCGCTGACGGACTCAAAAAGCCACTTCCACATGAGACATTCGAACAACCAGTTCAAGAGCTATGACTTGGCTCATACTAAAGGGGTTGAAACACAGCATGTATTTCTCGTATGAATCTTTCCAATTGATCGGAGGATTCATACAAGAAATACATGCCACAGTTAGGGAATAGTACAGGTACAGGTAACACTTAGCACTTAGGAAACCTTGCCAAGTGGCCAGGCCCCCTGTACACGGTGTTACTAGCACCCTATTGGTCATCACGTTTCCAATCAGAGTCTGAGAGACAGCCTGTGAGTACGAATGCATCATGGTATGTGTTGCTATGTCCGAGCATGAGTGTGTAGTCGCAGGTGTCTGACAGGTAGCGTAGTACTCGCCAGGCAGCCTCCCAATGTGTTTGGTCTGGATTGGCGCTGAAATGACCGATGTAGGTAACCAGCGGCGACTGCGACATCGAAGCGTGACACTACAGTAAGCCAGATAAGAGATCCGGCAAGTTCCCTGTACCTGTACGGGGTGCCTTTGCATCGTGGCCCTCTCATCTTCAGTCGTTGGACCACCTTCGACTGAGAGCATGAGCCTTGGTTCCACGGGGGTGGACACTGGGCTGCAGTCATCCAGAAGCATTTAATGAAAGTTTCGGTATATTGTTTGCGGGAGATGGTCGTCGTGCCATTACGTCGATTATGTGTCGGCCAGAAGCCCATGAGTCACGGTTTTCTTTCATTTCTTCAACGAGTTCGTGGAGTTAGCAACAAGTGTCGCTGATCAGTGCACAAGGCGTTTCAGTAACAGTGATCATGTCGACGTGGATTGCAATGTTCGATGACCCAACACGTCCAGATGGTGCACAATGGACATATACCGCTTGGTCCGACGTGCACCGGTTGAGGCCAAGTGACTTGAGTCTATCGCGCACGTGCTTTGACCGCGACATAGTGCCTTGTTTAATCCCGTAGAGGCCTCGTAGAAAGTTTAGTGATCGTCGGGTTGACTCAGCGAAGCCTTCGGGTTGGCACATGTGGATCTCGTGCAGGTATGCACCTAGTCTCCCCAAGGCAGACCAAAGATTCGATGGAAGACAATCGTTCCCTCTCCGACTTGTATGCACCGGTGACGTCGTCTTGACCACGATACCAGCAGAGAGAGGCTGCGAGGTGTATCATGATGCGCAGGGAGTCAAGTCGTACTGTCGGCGCAGACGTGTCACTGTCATGGACACCTGGTACCTGTGAGAACCCTTGTGCTACTGCCTTGTATCGAATGATCTCGCCGTCAGGTCCAAACTTCAGCGCGTGCGTCCATCGGTTCCCTGTTGTTTCGACTCTCGGGGAGGCTATCTGCGATCACCTACTCCGATACCTCGCTTCTCCAGCATGCCTATGTCTTCTCGCAACGCCTCCCACCATTTGTCTGCATCTTTGCACCTCACCGGCTTGGGGAAACTCGTCCGAATCGATTGTCCCGAGCGGAGTACGCAAGCTGAGTGCCTTCGGTTGTTGGCATATCACCTGTAGCTTTGTCTGTACGTTCTGTATTGTGCGTAGTGTGTTTCGCAAAATCTTGCTGACTTTTCACTGGCTTCTCGTAAGCAGCTTTTTTCTTCTACAAGTGGCGAGTAACACGTTCAGATTGGCGGAGAGCAGGTGGATCAGGTGGTCGGAGGGGTGTGATATGGCGAGGTGGAGTGCAAGGGATAGGTTGTTCATTGCTCATTGGGTGGTACTAATACTAGAGTATGTGATGGAGGTGCACTGGTGCGTCGCGGCCCTAGTGACTTTGTGTCGAGTGGATTGACTCTAAGTTCTGGTAACCACCTAAGATGTCCTTGGAAGTTGCCATCCTCTTTTTTCAACTGCTTCCTCGATCAGTGGACGCAATTCTCACGTATTGCCAGCTGCTTTATGCGGCAAAACCCTATGATAGCGCGGATTGTTCACTGGCATGAGATACAGTTCCCGCCTCTTGGCACTCGCTGCCAGTGCCACCACTGTCCTCGCCCAGAGCCAGACCTGGTGAGCTTCCTCACATATCGGACGGAGTTGACCGCAATCCCGCACATTGACCAATCAATCCGCGGTCCCGCCTGGCGGTCAATTCGTGCTGCCTCCGCACAGTTCTGAGCCTCTTCTTGTATTCCACTGCTCCCCAGCATTTCGTTACCTCGAAGAGGATGCCAAGGATCCTGCCATGTTTGCGTGGACATGCGAATTTGATTAGTGGCACATCCTTCCCGGTAACTCGTCCGGGTCGAGCGATTCGGGAGACCTGACTGTGACCATCACAGTCGATGGTATCCACACCATACAGAAAGTACCGCTGAACACCGCTGGAAAAGAGATCCCTTTGGACATCAGCAGCCTGGTGGCGAACAACTCCCCATACGATGTCGACTGCTTGGCGACGTACACCTCGTCTGCGGGACAAACCCAACAATTCTATGCTACTACCTCGCTATTGTATCTCCGATACTAATGCCTCTATTACCAAGACAGACCTGAGAACTGGATCGTTGTGGGGGCGGCCTCCCGATGGCTCTGGAGGACCATTCCAACCGTTCATTCCTCAAGGATTCAGTTCATTGCCCGTTTTTCAAGATGCCTACTTACTTGGTATCAATGCCACGTTTTCACTGGTCTTGCACACGTCATGTACACCAGACTTTGGCCACTGCGAATGCGATAACTGCAAGGGTGGCTTGATTGACATCAAGCCATGCATCCAGACGTACAAGGCCAGGCTCGACATCCTTGGCTATGATCGCAGCAAGACAGTTTGAACGATGCCTCAGGCGAGCGGAAGCGGAGCGTCAGTTCAGGATGTGTCTTTCACTTGAACGCTTATTCACTCTTATTTTCGTGTAGTTACTGGAACTCAACACCTACTGGCCTCCCAATGGGCTGCGATGGACCTCATTTCCTTCAACCACGGGGCTATGGGTACGTCGTCGTCTCGCACCGACCTAGTACTCTCGCGGCTGCGTAGCTCATCCTTTACCTTGCATGTTCTATGTCCTTCCAGTATCCCACCAACTCCATCACCATCGAGACCACAGCACAGAGTCTCACGCCCATCATTGCCAAGATCCTTCCTCGTCAACCCCGACGCGACCTACGCGGCGTACAACTACAACGGCATCGACGCGGGCTCCTGGTACAACAGCACGGTGTACCTACTCCTCGTCGCCAACATGAGCAGTAACAGCACGGAGGTCGTTGTGCCCTGGAGCGCCGTGAGGCCCGGCACGATCACGAATGCGACCTCCGCCGGCCAGGTCCACCGCGTCTTTGTGGTTGGACAGAACGTCAACGCGGACGGGCCGGGTGTTCTCAAGGGGGGATTTGTGTTTATACGGCGACACCACTGGCGTCATGAAACGCTGCCAGGTGACGTCGAAGGGGTTCTATATTTGCGATATAGGGGGCATATATACTAGTGACGCACCCACGTATCATAATTTAGCCTACTGGACGCCGGGACTGCGGTCGGAGGGTTTATTCCAAGTTTATGAATAGAACTGACCCCGCGAATGCCTTGGAACGCGAACTGCTTTTGATGATTGCCATACCCATACCTGCGCATGGTGGCTTTGAGCGGGTCGAAGCTTTTCGAGAACTTTAACCCGGGGACATTGGTATTTATATGGCGCCACCTTGAAGCTGAAAACGAGGATCAATTTTGCGGGATCGCGAGCATTTATCATGACGAAAATGGTCTCCGTACTTGACTGTCAGGGAGTCCAAGTCTCTGTTACGGTATAGCTGTATACAAATACATTGTGGAGAGAAAAGAGCAGGTAACCTAGCAGCAGTGCTCAGAGCAAATGATTTAGTCAGTGGCGGCAGCCCTTCTTTGCCTGGTAAAGCGTTGGTAAAGGGAGTCAATGTCATTGCAGGGTTCCGTGATCAGCCAGTAGATGGCAAGGCAACACCCCAGAAGCACAGCAAAAATACTCGCAATGATGAGTTGAACCACTTCTTTGTGGTTGGCACAATGAATTAGCAATGCCAAAAGGAAAAACAGAATGCTACAGTGATGAAAACGCTAAGGTAAGCACCATTGAAATTATAATGATTACACTCAGCACACCTATACAGGAAGAGTTCGAACGGAAAACCCAGGATGACGATCATGGCTTGGAAGTAGAATGGACCATGATTGGTCTATGTATATTCGTTTAAACAAAGGGCCAGAGTAGTAGTTCTGGGAATCACTTACGAACAATCTTGGTGAGCGTACAGCTAATCCCATCACAATGCTTGCTAATGCAGCCAAAAGAGACAAGTAACTGCATTTCTGTGGTAAATAGGATAGTCCACCGGGTGCCGTGTCAATGGACTGTATAGCGAGAAAACTCATGTTCGCCGCCAGAAGTACAGTAGCCTTGTTAGATTGTTGGACTCATCTTAGCAACCTGCCGTGCTGATGTGCGAGGTTCCAGAACTCACTAACAAGCTAACTCGTTGTGTGTCATTGGCGTACGTGCGAGAGAACTTGCGCCATTTCTCGACATCAGTAGACCATTTGTTTTGGCCTTGGTTATCAGCGAGGGAACGCTGGGTGACCAAGCAAGAACACCATGTTAAACAAATTCTCCATTTTGCAATATCAGTAGACCATGCGTCATCTTCGTCCTCGATTTGAGTATGAGTAAGGGAACGTTCAATGAATCCAAATTGATCGAGCAAAAACACCGTGATCAGCACATCGCGGGTCCACATGGAGCATGAACCTTTTTTGAGAGGAGGGTTACTTTTAATGCACACATCCTGTCCGAGAGGATGGTCATTCATTGTACTAGGTGATGATCGTTAGCGTACACAATAGGCAACAACTGGTTGCACACGCACGATAGGGGGATTTCCTCAATTTGAGCAGGGCCCTCTTCCATTCGTGTAGGTGTGCGGGATCCAGAAATGACATGCCCAACGGGGATGGCTACACCTTCTTCAGAAAGAGATTCATAATTCGAGTCCTGGCCACTGCACTTGGCCTTGCGTCTGTTGAAGACCGCACGACAGAGAGCGAGCAAGTACTGCAACAAGCGAACAGGGGAATACCACTTTCGCGCTCTGAGTAAGAACTCGCGAATGTGATGAAGCAGTGTGCCGAGCATTTGTTGGCTTTAGTACGATGGTAGGATGTTAATCACCGTTTCGTGCACTTATCTCAAGGATGGGTGCTTAGTGCTCAGTTTCAAACGAGGAGCCAAATCATGCAGAACTGCTTATGGCATGTGGGCCTGGCAGGGGCGTGCTGGATTTGTGTTTCTCTTGAACCTAGGCGCATCTATCAAACATTGACATCAGGCGGGAATTAACGTACCTGGGCATGAGTTCCCATACCACTGGCCAATCCTTACTATGTTTCCGTATTCTGGTTTCCGTAACGCTGTTGGTGAGTTGGGAATGTTGGTCACATTCGTTCGTCCGATGGCACGGAGCAATGGCATGGAGTTTACCAGAGCTGAAACATAAGCTTATATCCGAATGAGTATGAATGCCTTCCTTTCCACCAGTGGAATTTCCAGTGTCGGTGGTGTCAAGCCGAGCTCGTCAACGGTAAGAGAGTAACGGTCAAGTCATCAGGGATTGAGAGGGCTTACATGCGCATTTTGAACATGATGCCCCCTGAAGCTCCCTACATACAAGGTTCAGCCTCCCAGATCCCCCCAAATGACCCTCAAATAGGCAAGCTTTTGGGGTCGAGTAGGCATAACGAAATGATGCTAGTCTCTACCTGTCACGACCATATGTCACAGTGAGGGGCGTGACATGGTTTGTGCACTGGAAACTCACTGTTATAGCTCAGGTAGCTGTACAATGAAGCCGAATCTTCACCTTGGGTAACAACTGGAGCGCTTGAACAGAAGTGAGTGATCCAGTGCTTTGCCGCTTCCTCCGACAACATTAGTTGCATCCGGCCTGTTAGAATTCACATGGCGCGGTGCTCATCCTTCGACCTTGAGTACTCTTTCCTGCCTTTTCGACAAGGATAGATTTGTCGAATGGGCCCTAATTAGGGTATGCCTCGCTCCGACCTACTGTCGAGGCGCCGGCTGTGTACTCATCTCTATATTTCAGGTTCTATGTCCTTCCAGTATCCCATTATTACGGACAATGTCACCACCTTCGAGGGAACAACAAGAACCTGACAGGTATCGTAGCCAAGAATATCCAGCCCCTCCTTGCGCAAGCCGAGGCGACGTACGAGGCGTCGATGCGAGCCCGTGGTACAACAGGACGGCATACGTACTCAAGGCTTGTTGCGAGCACAGACAAAAATTATCGTGCCCTGAAGCGCTGTGGGGCTGGGTAAGATCACGAATATGGCTGAACAAGTCCGCTGAGCGCATCTTTCAGTTTTCCAGAACTTTAATGTAGCCTGCTGAACTTCCGGCCCGGGGGCATTGGTAAATGATTCATATGGCGACACCACCGCCTTGAAACTGAAAATGAGGATCAACTCTGTCGGATCCGAGCATTTATAATGACAAAAATGGTTTGCTGTCGGGGAGTCCAAGTCTCTGTTACGGTATAGCTGTATACAAATAGTACATTGTGGAGAGACAAGAGCAGGTAACCCAGCAGCAGTGCTCAAAGCAAATGGTATGATATGTACATCTCAGTCAGTGGTGGCGGCCCTTGTTTTTCTGGTGGCGATGGTGAAGGGAGTCGATGTCATTGCAGGGTTCCGTGATCAGCCAGTAGACGATGAAACAGCACCCCAGAAGCACAGCAAAAATACCAGCGACGACGAGTTGAACCACTGCTTTGTTATCGACGCAATGAGTTAGTAATGCCAAAAGGAAAAACAGAATGCTACAGTATGAAAACACTAAGGTGAGCCCATCGAAATCATAACGACCACACTCAACGCACCTGTAAAGGAAGAGTTCGAACGGAAAACCCAGGATGAGAGTCATGGCTTGGAAGTAGAATGGACCATGATTGGTCTATATTCACTTAAACTAAGGGTGTGTTCACCAGTAGTAGTTCTGGGAATTACTTACGAATAATCTTGGTGAGCGTACAGCTGATCCCATCACAATGCTGGCCAGTGCAGCCAAAAGAGACAAGTAACTGAATCTCTGTGGTAAATAGGATAGTCCTTCATTGTCAACAGACTGGATAGCGAGAAAATTCATGTTCGCCCCCAGAAGTACAGTAGCCTTATTAGATTGTTAAACTCAACTTCGTGATGATGTGCAAGGTAATAGAACTCACCAACAAACCAACTTCTCGTATGTCCTCCGCGTATGTGTGAGAGAACTTTCGCCATTTCTTGACTTCAGTAGACCATACTACTTTAGAGTTGTTTTGTCTGACGGTATCGGTGGGGGAATGCTGGATGATCGAGCAAAAACACCATGTTAGACAAATTCCCATGTCGCGATATCAGTAGACCATACTTCGTCCTCGATTTGAGTATGAGCAAGGGAGCGCTGGATGAATCCAGGATGATCGAGCATGTACACCATGTTAAACAGACTCGGACTGTTGATCAAAATGCTAAGTAGGCCTCTTTTGAGTAGAGGGTTACTTTTAATGCACACATCCTCTTTAGGAGGATGTTCACAACAGTAGTTTCGTGTACTAAGTGATGATGTAACCGTTAGCTTACACAGTGGGTAACAACTAGCCCCACACGCACGGTGGGAAGCCCTCTTCTATTTGTGCAGGCGTGCGGCATGCAGAAATGACATGCCCGACGGAGTTGACTATGGCTTCTTCAGAAAGAGATTCCTTCCCTTCAGTGGGGGTAAGAGTCTTCGGAAGAGATTCATGACTCGAGTCCTGGCCACTGCATTTCGACTTGCACTGTCTGCTGAAGACCGCACGACAGAGAGCGATCAAGTACTGCAACAAGCGGACAGGTGAATGCCGATTTAGCGCACTGAGTAAGAACTTGCGAATGTAACGAAGTATGCCGAGCATTTGCATGATAGTAGGATGTTAATCGCCGTTTCGTGCACCTATGTCGAGGATGCTGTCAAGCGACTCGAGCCAAACAATGCAATGGCCTCGAGGCTTTTAGGCGCGCTGAATTGTGTTTCTCAGCGCGATCAGGCTGTGCGCACTTGAGATCGGGTGGGCATGGTTCCTATACCACTGGCCAATCTTTACTATGTCGTATTCTGATTTCCAGGACATCGTGGATCAATGGGCCGTGACACGTGTGAATGTCGAATGAATCGCCGATCCGGCATGGAGTGGAGTTTAGCAGAACTGAAAAGATTTTGATGCCCAAAGCCTAGCACATGAACTTGCACTCAACTGTGTAAGAGGGTCAGACTGTCTGTCCACTTAACCGTTATGCCAAGAGGCCAAAGCAACGGGCAGTTAGTACTTACTAGTACTCAGTACCACAGACAGCACAATATGTATAGGGCTTGATCAGGTAAACCAGTACGCTTACAAGTGATGTACTATTTCTCATATGAATTGGAAAGAATCATATAGTCACAAATATGTTTCAACGCATCTAGTACGAGCCGAGTCCTAGCTCTTGAACCAGTCATCCGAACGCCTCGTGTGGAGGTGGCTTTGTGAGTCCGTCGGCAAGCATTTCGGACGAAGGGATGTGTGCTATCAAAGGTGGTGTCCTCGGCCTGTTCTCGCACAAAGTGATGACTCGTGCTTCGTGTGCGCGTGATAGCGTGAGTCCTTCGTAAGGTGAACAGCAGCGGCGTTGACACGTCCGCGTAGTAGTCAACGCCAAGGTCTTGTAATAACCTTCGAACCCACATCCCTTGGCATGCTACGTGTGCGATGGCCATGTACTCAGAATCACGATGTCCCAAGGTTGAAGACATAGCCCGATACGGAGAGTCGGTCATCGATGTCACGCACCCAATCGAAGTCTGAGTAGCCTGTGAGTACGAGTGGGCTGTCATATGTGTTGCCATCTCCGAGTGCGAGTGCGTAGTCGCGGTTGCCTGGCAGGTAGCATAGTGCTCGGCAGGCAGCCTTCAAATGCGTTGGGCCCAGAGTAGCGCTGAAATGACCTAGGTAACCAGCGGCGAATGCAATGTCGAAGCGTGACACTACAGCAAGCCAGATATCCCTGTACAGGTACCTTTGCATGGCGGCCCTCTCATCTTCTGTCGTTGGACCGTCTTCGACTGAGAGCGTGAGCACTGGTTCCGTGGAGTTGCAGTCTGTCATCCCGAAGCGTTTAACGATAGTTTCGGTATATTGTTTGTGGGAGATGGTCATCGTGCCGTTGTGTCAATTATCAGCCAGAAGCCGATTAGCTAGCTCGGGTCTTCTTCTTTCATTTCAAAGAGTTCGTGGAGTTGGCGACGAATGGTGTCAAGTGCACAAGATGTTTCGACAACAGTGACCGTGTCGACATGGATTGCGATGATCGATGATCCAACGGCTGGATGGTGGACATATGTATACAGCTTGGTCCGACGCATGCTGGTTAAGCCTATTGACCCGAGTCTACCGCGCATGTATTTTGACCATAGCATGGCGCCTTGTATCCCATAGAGGCATCGTAGTAAGTGTAGTGGTCGTCCGGTTGAGTCCAGCGAGGCCTTCGGGTTGGCGTATGTAGATCTCGTCTGTGCTGGTATGCGCCGGTGGCGTCATCGATATCGACCACGATACCAGCAGAGGCTGCGATGTGTAAAATGATGCGCAGGGAGTCAAGACGTACTGTAGCATCGGCGCAACCGTGTCACTGCAATCGACACCTGGTGCCTGTGAGAACTTTTGTGCGACGAGGCATGCCTTGTATCGAATGATCTCGCTGTCAGGTCCGGACTTCAGTGCGTAATACGTCCATCGCCTCCCTACTACTTTTACCTTTCGACCCTTGGGAAGGCTATCTACGATCTCCTACGTACCTATCTCTTCTCGCATCGCCTCCCACCATTTGTCCACATCTTCGCAGTTCACCGCCTTGCAGAAATTCGTTGGAATCGATTGTCCATGCGCGGCGGAGTACGCAAACTGAGCAACTTCAGTTGTTGGCATCTCACCCGTAGCCTTGCCGGCACATTCTGTATTGTGCGTGGCGCATTTCTCCGATCTTGCTGACTTTTCACTGGCCTCTTGTTGTACCTTTTGCGTGCCCGCAGCTTGTTTCTTACACGAGGGGTAAGTAACACGTTCAGATTAGCGGAGAGCAGGTGGAGGAGTGTGATTTGGCAAGGTGGAGTGGAAGGGATAGGAGTTGGTTGCTCAAGAGTGGGGTTGGGTGAGTAGGTGACGGAGATGCACTGGTGACTTTGCGTTGAGTTCTGACACCCCCTCACTTGGCGTGGTAGTCACTAGATCATTGTCTCCGTCACTGTGGATGAAAGCTTTCATGCGTGAAACGAAGAACCGGCGTTTTGCAGGTACATACCCATAGTTTGTATGCTTTTGATCCACGTTCGAAGCCACACCAGACTAGTCCGAAGCCAGACTCTCTTCGTAGATGAAGACAGTCGTTCCTCTAACGCTGTCAATCAACCGGGTATCAAGCTTCTTGTGCTGGGGGGGTACATGGACGTGACAATGGGTGCCAGTAGGCTTCGTGTGAAGGCATCCTATCGAGAGCCTTGCTAGGATGTCGCATGATCACACAGCGAGATCTACAGCATGGATGTGAACTGTCAGCAAAAAACGGTGTGAACGAACGACGATTTGAACGATTGCACAGCATGACTCGTGAGTCTCAGCGGCCCCTAACTAGATTACTCGCCTACGGGCGATCGAGTGGTGGGCTGCGATGGGTCTCATTTGCTCCAAAAATAAGGTTATGAGTACATCTCGCTCCGACCTGCTATCGAGGCTGCGTATTCATGCAACGGCGTCGATGCGGGCCTGTGGTACAACAGGATGGCATACTTGCCCCTCGTTGCAAATATGAACGAGACAAAGCTCATCGTGCCCTGGAGCGCTGTGCGTCTAGGCAAGATCACGAATGCGACTGAGCGAGTCTTTCGGTTTTCCAGAACTTTAATGTCAGTGGGCAGCTGAACTTTTGCGAGATGCAAGCATTTATAACAACAAAAATGGTTTTACCATACTTGACAGTCGGGGAATGTTATGGTATAGCTGTATACAAATTCATCATGAAGAGACAAGAACAGGTAACCCAGCAGCAGTAAATGATATGACAAATGACAGTCAGTGGTTACAGCACGTCTTGTCCTGGTGGCATTTGTCAAAGGAGTCAGTGTCATTGCAGGGTTCCGTGATCAGCCAGTAGATGACGAGGCAGCACAACAGAAGCACAGCAAAAATACCAGCAAAGACGAGTTGAAACACTGCTTCGTGTTTGGCACAATGAACTAGTAATGCCAAAAGGAAAAACAGAATGCTACAGTAATGAAAACGTCAAGGTGAGCACCATCGAAATCATAAGGACCACATTCGACACACCTGTACAGGAAGAGTTCGAACGGGAAACCCAGGATAACGACCATAGCTTGGAAGTAGAATGGACCACGATTGGTCTATATTCGCTTCAACAAAGGACCTGTTTACCAGGAGAATTACTTACGAATAATCTTGGTGAGCGTACAGCTGATCCCATCACAATGCTGGCCAATGCAGCCAAAAGAGACAAGTAACTGAATTTCTGTGGTAAATAGGATATTCCTTCATTGTCGATGGACTGGATAGCAAGAAAACTCATGTTCGCCACCAGGAGTACAGTAGCCTTGTTAGGTTGTTAGACTCATCTTGGCCACCTGCCGTGCTGATGTGCGAGGTACTACATAGAACTCACCAACAAGCCAACTTCTTGTATGTCCTTTGCGTATGTGTCAGAGAACTTGCGCCATTTTTTGACATCGGTGGACCACACTTTATGTCTGTTTTGGCTTCGGGGATTAGTGGAGAAACGCTGGATGATCAAGCAAGAACATGTTAAACAAATTCCCATTTCAAAGTATCTGTAGGCCATACGTCATTTTTATCCTCGATTTGAGTATGAGCAACGGAACGGCGGATGGATCCAGGATGATCGAGCAAGTACACCGTATTAAACGGACTCCACTTGTTGGTCCACATGCAACGCCAGCATTTTTTGAGTGGAGGTTTACTGTTAATGGGCGCATTTTGTCTGAGAGGAGGTTCAGATCGGTCATTCCTTGTACTAGGTAATGATAGTTAGCGTACACAATGGGTAACAACTGGCCACACACGCACGATGGGGAGCTTTCCACAATTTGAGCAAGGCCCTGTTCCACTTGAGCAGGCGTGCGGCATGCAGAAATGACATGGCCAACGGGGGTGACTATGCCTTCTTCAGAAAAAGATCCCTTTCCTACCGCGAGGGTAAGAGTCTTCGGAAGAGATTCAAGACTCGAGTCCTGGCCACTGCACTTAGACCTGCATCTGCTGAAAACCGCACGACAGAGCGCGAGCAAGTATTGCAACAAGCGGACAGGCGAATATCGCTTTAGCGCACTGAGTAAGAACTTGCGAATGTGATGAAGTATGCCGAGCATTTGTTGGGTTTAGTACGATGGTGGGATATTGGTCGACGATGTATGCTCTCTTTCAAACGGGGAGCCCAAATTGAAAGAGCCTACCAGGTATATGAGCATGTAGCCTTGCTGTACTATGCTGTACAGCCCAGGCCCCATGCAGTCAGTCGGCAGTCACAGAACAGTCACGGATGTTGAGTGACACAGACATGACGACCACCTTTTTAGCTATATCTCACTCACTAGAGAGCCGTCGACGACGGCCAACACCTTGTTCACAAAACCAAAGTACTATACACACGTTTAAACACCTTCCTATAACGCCGCTTAGCCAAACATTCAGTGTGGTCAGTGGGAGCGACGAGAGAGTCACAGTCACCAGACAACAGTTCCCCATCACTCCTGCATATGCGTTCACCGATTACCTCTCCCAAGCACAAACCTTGAGCACAGCATCCCAGAGCCCCGTCAGGGTAACTGGCACTATTTAACGCATATGTCGCGGAAGATCCACCATCCGCCTTCTACATACGCGACTTCGACGAGCGTTTGTTTACAAAGCATCCCAACGAACATCCACGGAAAGAAAATGATCGACTGGATGGAAGAATGGGATGTATTTCAGACAAGCAGAGAAATATAATGAAGAAAGAGGCAAAAGTGTACTATCACTTACACCGTTGTCGGCACCCCCACCCATTCGGCAGTCACAGAAATGTCACCATATGTCACTGGTGTCACATGGATTCCGTGGTGAGAATTATGACTCCACTTCGGCAGTTGTGACAA
>Ga0307518_10000498_pt1 | contig 29858 bp, 39 predicted proteins | sample 25_EM_MG_FD_203889 | JGI IMG/M metagenome (GOLD analysis project Ga0307518, IMG submission 203889) | Populus trichocarpa ectomycorrhiza microbial communities from riparian zone in the Pacific Northwest, United States - 25_EM | ecosystem: Host-associated > Plants > Roots > Unclassified | place... | reverse complement strand
TGGTGGCATTGTCATCATCGACGCCGATGACGGTCATCACTGTTGTTATTGCTAGTTGTGGTTGTCGTGGTTGTCAACACTGGCGTTGGCGGCACTTGTTCTCGTCATTGTCCTTGTTGCAACAATACTATCCTATACAACAGTTTCGGCACTCATGGTCAGTCGGCAGTCACAAAAAGTCACAGAAAAGTCACAGATGGTCACGCATGCTGAATGCAAATTCCGACGCTCGGCACCAGTGAGGTTCAGCATAGTAACCACAATTCAGCATTCGGGCGTGACAACCAGCTTTTAACTATCTCACTCATTTCTTCTTCAATTAACTTCATTCAACCTCACAGCAGTCCTAAATATGCACTAGATATAATGTAGTTGTGTGGACAATCGTAGAATTGTGTATTTTGTGAAACTGCCGACTGACCATGAGTGCCGAAACTGTTGTATAGGATAGTAGCACAGTGCCGTGTCTTTGTCAACACTAGTCACAACGTGTCACACGGATGTCACATAGGTGTGACAAAAGCCTTGTGCATAAACGACCTGATGCATAAACGACCTGATGCATAAACTTCTGGCGGTCCCATTGAGATGCGTTATGAGGTAGTCTACTGTACTGTAATTGAATAGGGGAAAGTATTTCGTGTTGTGCTCCACCTCAGCCATTCCTAATTGATATTTGAACCACATATCGTGTCCCTGTGATGCAGCCCACCCCGCCTGTTTCCTGCCTGTCTGCCAGTGAATCCACATGCCCATAGGATGGTCCAATGCACTCTCCCTCAACTGCACCGTCGTTGGTGCTACGCATCATATCTTCCAAGTCGAGATCGCGAGCACGGATACCGCCAGTACTCTTATAAAAGTGATCAAGAAAGAGAAATCAAGCGAAGTCTGCGACATAGATGATGACGACTTGGCTCTCTATGACATTTCCCTACCTATCAACGCCCAGCGAATCGAGCCTGACATTCTCAAAGACGTCCTGGGCTTCAAAGATCCCTTGCAGCCAACGATACAACTATCTGAAATCTTCTCGGCTCCACTACATCAGCAACTTCATATTATTGTTGGTGCGGTGTCCGCCTTTACCAAAGTTGACACCATATTAATGGCCTCTTTCGCTACTTTTAGTCGTACTTTCGGAATTGCGGGTAATATTCCCTGAACTTATTACCCTCAATTGTCTAGTCCATTCATATGATGACCCACTCCGACGAATTTTCTCCATCACCATCGACAAAAACAAGAGAGTCTTTGATCTTAAGGTTTTTGTCAAGAACAAGAAAAGTCCAGAATTTGACCACATCTCCGTGATCCAGCTGTGGCTCTATCGCGCTTCGCTTCCCGGAAACGACGAGTTCCAGCAACAGATCGATGATCCAAACCTTGATCCAAACCTTGTTGGAAAGGAACCCTTAGACCCTCTGCAGAAACTGACCGAGATCTTTCCCCATGTTCCCGAGAAGAGGTACCTACATGTTATTGTCCGGCTGCCACTTCCACGTGCGTATTCTGTTCCTGCCACTTTCTGACCAATGAACGTGGTCTCATGTCGATTCTAAGGTCAAGTGGTGTCGCTGATGGAAGAACGAGCCACATATCTCAGGAAGTATAGTGCTGAGACCCCGTTAATTGCTGCAAGTCTAGCAAAATTCTCTGAAACACAGAAGAACAACGTCTACCTTTGCCATCGTCCTTTTGAAGCCCATGATCCTGTTCCGGTCACCCTTCTGGAGCCCATTTTTTCCCAGTTTGTGGATGATTGTCAGGCTTACAAACCAACTGGTGAAGATAATCGCTTTGTTCATGAGCTATCACGCCAGATGTCCCGCTCCTATTTCTCAGTGAAGGAACGAATGGAGACGTTCAGGAGTTTGTTCTCCTCCTACACTGCAACAGCCGGTTCAACCCAATTTATAACGGATGGTTACCTGGTGGCGGGGAAGTTCTTAGTAGCGATAGCAGTGGGTACGAATGAGATGGGAACCGACAATAACGACCCGTTCGCACAGGGATTAATACATTACCACCAATTTATCGAACAGCTGGACAATAGCACAGATAATGTTACGGAACTTCGTTCAGTCCTTCCCTGTTTTCACATCGTTGTGTTCGGTAAGTTTTAGTTGATTTATTATGTATTTGGGATTTTTTGTTGATTCCGACTAGGTGCCTGTGTGGGCATAGCTGGATCTGCTTTCACTACGAAAACCCAGTATGATGCCCTCGTGCCGATGATCCCCTTATTTTGCCACCCGACAAACGACATGCAAGTAATGGCGGCCCGCACTTTCGGTGCCCTCAAGATTGCACTCGAGAAACTCAAAGATATGTACTCAAAACCAATTCTGTGTCTCGAATCTCCGACCTGGTCTCCGGCCTGTCCCTATCGGCGACACTATACAGATTCAAACAACGATGGTCAGACATTCACGTACAGTATGAAACAGGACTTCAGGAATAACCTGGTTTTTTTCGGGAAGACGAACTGCGGAGTGCCAATCTGCATCAAGTTCGTCAGAAGGTACTCACCCGAGGTGCACCGTTTCTGCGCACGCAAGGGACATGCTCCCGAACTTATTGCCTATGAGAAACTACCCGGGGCATGGTATATGGTGGTTATGGGTGCTCTTGACATTTACCCTAACTCGCCTACTGGCTCGTATAGGCATTTCATCCCTTACATCTATCCCTCTTTGGACCTAAAGCCGCTGGAGGAAGCTGTCACCGCACTAATTGATGATTTGCACAATGAGGGCTACGTGCATGGCGACCTGCGGGATGTCAACCTCTTCGTGCGACACGATGCACAAGACAAAACAAAGGACTTCATGCTGATTGACTTTGATTGGGCCGGCGAGGTTCATAAAACTTGTTATCCCAGACTCGTGAATCGAGAGATGGTCCGTCGTCCTAGTGGTACACAAGACGGAATGGCAATTTTGAAGGATCACGACTTGGAGATGCTCCATTTTCTATTTCATCCTTACGACTGATATAAAATGCTGGTTACTGGGGACTTTGGACAGTATTATATACATAACTGGACGAGTACGAGGATGACAGTCATATTTACAAGGATTTATGACAAATGGCCAAAGTTTCGGGGTACACGCATACTAGGTAGTAGTAATAAGACCCAGTTGGCTCGTTCAGGTGAGTGATATTATTATTATTATCACTTAAAGCCATCTGCGGCGGCAGAAGCCTTGGCTGATGGCATCGTCCACACGTTGCACAGGGAAGCTCTAGCCTTGAAGAGTGGGAAAATCTGTAGGTACCCTCAGTATCATATATGCTGCAAGGCTACTACTGATCATGAGGGTATTACCTTAGGTTGGCGGTCTTTGAAGTGATACGACCATTCGGATGTTTTCCACCACTAATACCTCACTCACCCTCGAAGCCTGGCTTGCGCTGTTCCCATTTCCTGGATCATCACTTGTGCCGCCCAAAACCACCATATGATGACTCGCTTTCCACGGTCGCAACGGCCCGTGCGGTGTTAGCAGACTGAAGGTCGCCACCCACCAGCAAGGGACAGTCCTTCCCACCAGAATGCATCTCTATCGTCCGGTCCTGTCCAGCATCGCAGCTATCGCGAGCACGACCGTGATCAAGGCCGTGTCCATGGGCACCAATAGCCTTGGCCACGAGTCAATATCCGTCAGATCCACCTCCCAGAAGTTCAAGGACACCAATCTCCGTTATGTCAAGAATTCTGGTGTATGTGAGACCACACTGGGGGTAACCCAGTATTCAGGCTATGTAGAGGTAGGGAAAAACATGTCCATGGTGAGTTCTTTTGTAGTGGTGTGGCGCCTCCACACTTCACATATGATAGTGATTCTGGTTCTTCGAGGCTCGCCACTCACCCGAGACAGCGCCCTTTACTCTCTGGTACGATATTATCAGATAACGTTCGCGAACTCATATTATTTCCACCCAGGTTAAATGGGGGACCGGGGTGTTCTTCCATGATCGGTCTCTTCCAAGGTGTGTACATACATTCTGTCCACGACGCGAATATAGCTCCTCTCTAGGGAATGGTCCATGCCAAGTCAACGCAGACAGAAGGACTACATACCTCAATTCTTACAGGTGATGTTCTATCTGGGTCCAGGTGGTAAGCGAACTGAAACCCTGTACAGCTGGAACAACGTGAGCAACAGTGAGTTCAGATTCATGTCAATTCGAGGAAGCATTTAAAATTTGATCCTTTTTCGCACGTAAGTGATCTATATCGACCAGCCAATAGGATCCGGCTTCTCGTATGGTACCGATACCGTCAACAGCACCGCAGCCGCAGCGCCCTTCGTCTGGCGGGCGTTCCAAGTTTTGTTTGAGAGCGAAGCATTTGATGATTATGCCAGCCGGGAGTAAGCCTTGCGCCTTTGATATACATTGGCTCTCTCTCAAGTCAGCTATTGGCAGGTTCATATTCTCTACGGAGAGCTACGGTGGTCACTATGGACCCGCCTTTGTCACCTACTTTAACGAGCAGAATGCTAAAATAGCTCAAGGTACCCTCAAGGCGGAGACCATTGTGGTCAGTGCGCTGTTGATCAACAGGTAATTATTTTATGGGCTATATCGATATCGGTGCTCAATTGTCAATGCTCGCGCACTGGATGGATCAACCCCCTAATTCAGAACATTGCCTACTACAACTTCACGAAGAATGCACCTGGATATGGACAACTGGCGTCAGATGCTGTTTTAAAGAATATATCACAAGCACTGTGGAGAAAAGATGGATGTGTGGACAAGCAGACAGCCTGCTATGCTGCGGGGAACTCTGCGTCTTCCAACTCAATTTGCCTCAAGGCTGATACCTACTGTGTACGTTCGTCCATCGCATAGTATGGCTTCACCCCATCAACTTGACAGGGAGGCAATGTCTTCACTCCAGCTGTCCAAAATTATGACCCGTATGACCTTCGACAGAACTCCTCAGCACTTTTTCCTCCAAAGTACTACGTCGATTACCTTAATACCCCGGCTGTGGTGAAGCAAATTGGTGTCGAGACCAATTTTAGTGCATGTTCTTACGAACCATATGCACTTGTCATTCAAACCGGCGATGTGCGCATGCTGACAGTAATCAGACTGCTGTCACACTGACATTCGCAGGAAGCTAAGACCTTTTTACCACAACTATCCAAGCTGGCAAACTCTGGCTTGAAGGTCTTAATATGGGTATGGCAAGTACTGTCATTGCAAATGATTGCCTGACCAGTTTTCTTCTCACTAGGTTGGTGATACTGATATCATGTAAGGGGTTTAAAGCTATTCTTTTTCTCATGCCATCCCTTTGATGATTCTCTTATTTGTCTGTAAATTTAGTTGCAACTGGGTCGGTGTAAGTGATTTCCTAGTCGCTTGCACGCGTCGTTTCACTCCTCGGTTGATCGTAGGTTTATGCTTCCGTCCTTCAAATGAACTGGAATGGCAAGGACGTGTTCAACAAACTTCCCCTTACCAATATAACACTCAACGGAGTCCCTATGGCATCCGTAGCGAATCTTGACAACTTCTCTTTTGCGTACGTGGGCCCGTATTCCCATAGCATTGATGTTAACCGAATTACGTCCCTGCTATCAGGAGAGTCTATGGCGCAGGTCACGCAGTAGTGAGTACTTAGTTTCCTTTACTGACATTTATTGGGCTGACAAAACATCAGCCTGCGTTCCAACCAGCTGCTGCCTTAGAGATATTTTCTCAGATCATTCGCGGTGATCAGCTGCATTCAGCATAGGTACTGAGAGAGATCTTCTGTTGAATAATACACATGTTGGATTTCTTAATGCAAACTAGTAGGAGCCCGCAGAAATATGTTTGGAATCAAACAACACCTACTTACCACAACAGACGTCTATTTCGGAAAAGCCAAGCAAACCCACAAATGCCAAATCCATACCCGCTCAAGATGAGAATCGCCTTTCCGTCAGCAGTGTACATTGTCTTTAATGAGAAGTTGATGAGTCCAGTGGCGATGTTTGCCTAGTGATGAGGTATCAGTCTACAGACCTATTGCATTTTCAAATTTGCAAACACTCACGACCAAGAATATAACTAAGCTGTTTGCATTTATTGCTTCCAGCAAGGTGGGGGTGTGGCTGCCCTCCTCGCCCATGAGTCGCTTGCCAGTAGGATCAGAGGTATCTTTCAGGCGGGAAACACGTCTAGGAAAGAAGAATATATCTAAGAGATAGTAACCGAGAATGCAAGATGTATTGACAGCCGAGATCCATAATATGTACGGCAAGTTCACCTGCATCGAAACTACTTTCAATTTTGTCCATTAGACTAATAAGGTGACCAACCATTCGCCTGGACACTGCCAGTTTGAGCTTGATGAAGACCAATAGGACCCACCACACGAGAGTATATGCACAAAGCTCCGAGGTAGTCTTTGCCGGTTGTCTTGGTATGGTGAGATCCAAGCTCGTATCCTCGTATTTCTTCCCATCCGTCAGAATTGCTTGCCGCTTACGAAAAAATGATGGTGTGGGCGGAAGGATTATTGTGCCGAGAGACAATCCTATAAGGTGGATCGAGAGATAGCCTATGATCACAGTTTGAACGATATCGATATCATTCCAATTTGTGGTATCCTACCCAATAGTGAGATCAGACCCTCCTTATTTGCAGAGATGATATTGCTGCGGGGCGCATCGAGCAGGAAATCCTGGAGTCCAGCGAACGACAGTAGGCATTGCTGCACTAAGAAGAAATGTGTAAAGTCCCGAAAATGCCAAATAAACGAATATAATACTCACATACACCAATCCAAAGCCCTAGTAGTGCAACAGGCATGTGGAGGATCATGAGATGGGCAAACACCTCGAGAATGGGCAAGAGAGCAAGTGTCATGAAGAAGTTCCAATGCACTCCATACTCTGTAACGTGCTCCTGTGTGGAAAATGAGTTTTCGGTTCACCAAGATACAGCGTGAAGTCGCCAGCTTACCGGATAACCTGTGCCCTTGACGGCCAGCAGCCGTATCAACCCTAGCATTGCGACAGGTGTAACCTTCTTTAATGTCCGCATCAACTTAGTAGAAAGAGGTTTCTGCAAGTGCGATGGATCCTTCAGCAAGGGTATGGCAGAGATGACACCTTGTGAAAAGATGAACGATCCGACCCCGAGGTCCATCTAGTTCGGGACAGTCAGCACGCGGATATGCAGGTTTCCAACGGCGATGATACCAATGACACTCCATAAGTCTCGCATTTAGCAAGAGCACGGGGGAAAACTTGAAAATCGACAGCCAAAATTGATAACACTGTCATGAGCATCATGTGTGCACGATAGATTGACAAAACCGGAAGAGATGTCACCGAGGCTCGGAGGAGGGACCTATTATGTTCGGATGCAACACCGTCGGGTTTAGGCTCGTCAAGTTGTGTTGGCAGAGGTGTTCCACGTTCAATGGGAGGCAGGAGCAATAAGACAGCTGTGGGGACTAACAAGAGCATAGAGAGCGCGCCCGGTGCATCGGCATAAATCGTCATCGAAAGCAAGAGAGGTACAACTAACACTAGCCATTCAATAAAGAATGGCATGGTGCGAAAAATGGCCAGCCGTGAGTGAAGCGTCGAGTGAAGTGCTATGGAGGACTACGGATCGTCAATAGCGGTCTCACAACATTGGCTGATGTACTCGCCAATGCAACTGAACATATCATGTTGATGTGTAACACCGACGAGCCCGTGGTTCCGGATACAAACGCCTCTTTAGATGTCTTGTACTCGTTATGCATCGTCGCGTCTCCCTTGAGCAGGGGGGTATGTTGGTGCTTTCAGCCTGAAGTGTGAGTACCGGATATGTCACAGCCTGCTGGAGTGTATGTATAGCGATGACACTGCGATGACTTGTGACGGCGACTCGGTGCTAGTTCGTTGGACCAATTGTGCTCCAGGACCTCCATCCAAGGAAGCTCGTCAGTTAACTTCCCGCCACCTCAACTACTTCTACTACTTAAGCGAGCTCTTTTGACTCCCTTCGGTAATAATTCGTTCCTTCAGAATGAGCAACTGTTTTCAAATTCTCGATTATACCAGCACAGCGGCCCCGTCCCCCGAGGAATTAATCCAGAGTCAGGTATGAATGGGCTTGAAGGTAAGCCTCATCGCCGAGTATCCGACACCCGTGGGGCCCTCAGCTGCCTTTCTCTTCGTTATTGGCACTTTCCACAAGTGAGCATAAGTATCTAGCCTCCTAAAGCCAGACTAATGGTGGAAGATAGTCGTTCCATAAGTATCCATACAATTTATCGGTCCGCGAATCTGACAGGGCAAGGCTACAGTGAAACGCTGCAAGGTCTGTTATCTTCGTCAAATCATCAAGCTTATCACTACCACGACAACTGAAAGTGCCGCGTATGTGGTTTTGGCTGCGAACTTAGCTGCCGAGTCCCGTTTTGGAGACCACCCCGGACGTGCGCTAAGCAAGCCAGACTCGGAGAAAGGCTGGCACCACAGGAAATACGGTGCAGCTGGATAACGCGAATCCGCATTCGCCAGGAAATTCGCGTATTTGCTATCGGGATCTCCGTATTTTGCTGCTACGCCCGCAATTGGCTGGTATAATTCGTCGGCGTTCTCTTTCCCTGGGGGAACTGAAATGGCAAAATCTAATGCTTCTTTAATTCCTGCTCCTTGAAACCCTTTCCAGTCCCAGAAGTCGAGACCTATATATTCGCCTATTCGAGCATTGGTCTGTCAATTGTCAGCTTGTTATGGAGGAAAGATTCTCGATACAAACCATCATCGCTATGATATTATATGCACGATAATGGTATGGGCGCGTTCTGGGAGCTTCTAATGGCTTAAATTGATGTCAATTTCAGCGACGGAGCGTGGAGATATTGTGACACACCTGCTCGCCGGTGGCCGTGACTTGAGTCATATATATAGTATTAAAGTAGGTCTTTATTGTCTGTCTGGCACCTTCGATGTCGTTGGCAATTAGCTGATGAGAAGCGAGTTGTGAGTAGTAGTATGACCCGTGGTTGCTGCATCACTCAAATTTAGTTGCCGTCATTATTGGAAGGCAATACCAACTTTTTCGCAACAGCTTCTTCGAGGGCAATCCAATATGTGGTGAACCACTCGATAAACCTTTGGCACCAATTGATCATGCCCTGATCCAGCTCCTGGGTCCAATAGATTGATTTTCCGTTCCTCAATATCAGGATGGCATTCGCAATCTTTGCCATGCATTTCAAGTCCCTGAAATAACTTGAACATGTATTACCAACGCTTTCTTGGAAAGGCACTCACAGTTCGCCCGTGTGAGCGCCCAACTGTCCTCTCCCCGGGCCTCGTCGCATTTGGCTGTAGATAAGATTGGGATTCATCGCAGTGCTGTTTTGGACAAACCATACGTTCAGAAACGTTGCTGCGTTTTGGGCATATCGGTTTATCCTAGTCATAGCCCAGGCAAGTGAGTTCATCCATACAGCGTCTGCCATGGCGTTGAAATGACCGGTGTTGTTGATCATACGGACATCTGGATTAAACAGACCATCGCGAAGGTAATATGGACAGTCGCTCCAAACTATAATGGAAGCCTGTGAGCGATAGACTTGGTGGTCGGGTACGGTCTCACCCTGTGGTAGTGGCAATTCTGTCGTGTTTCCGATCTCAGAACAGTTTGGCCACGAACTGTAGTAGCTTTAAGCCAAGGTAGCAATTTTCCTTTCGCAGCACGTACTAAGGAGACCAGCTCATGTAATCATGTAGATCTCCAGAGGGTGGGACGACTGGTTTGTCGATGACCGCTGTCGGTGATCCATGGCTGTTAAGAGGAGGGGGAAGGGATATGATATTGAGCAGACGCACTCCAAGGACCCTGTGCTGCAAGGAAATCTGCCCATTTCAAGATGGAGAATTGTGCACCACCTGTATTTCCTGGATAGCTTTTCGATAGCATGTAATTTGGGTCGACAAAGTCATTCGGGTAGCTCGTAAAAGCCCAAACTGGCCGCGAGAAAAGCACTGCACAAGCCAGGGGGAGCAACAGCACCTTCATTCTCGAAGCTGGCACCCCAGGAAATCGTGCGTGACAAAAGTAACAGACGCAGACCCGTTCAGCATTTGTATATTCCGGGTGCTTGTGCTCATCCGACGTTCCGCTACCCACCCGCTCTGGTAAGAACAGGGGCTATTTACCTAGGCCATTCGCTCACAGCCACTCACCATCCTATTCTTACATAAACTCTGTGATCCTTACGGCCTTGTGGCAGCACTTCTGTTTGCTTGTAGTGGTATACAAATTTAGAATTCTCTCTCCCTCTGTGATCTAGTATGAAGCAAGCATTGGACCTGTCCAGGCTGCCAAAGGCTGCAATTGGGTTTCCCAAGTCACTTAATGTTCTGTTCTTGTGTTTCTTCGCTGAATGTTTGGGCTGACGATCCTTGTTGTCCGACAGAAACGCAGTACTACTCCCGCATTTTCGCTGCCAGGTCGTATCGCTGACCGAAAGTACGCGGTGGATCCAACTCACCCATCGACGGTTCTGCCTTTGCGCGCATTTCCTCACTACACTTGTTATGCGTTCTCCATCCGGGCCGTGCCAAAAGCTGCCATGATCAATGATGAATGGCAGCCCCCTCCGCCAATCTTGAAGGAGCGTCACAAGAGAGAGGACCAGCTTGACATAAGTTTGTTTTTCAAGACTTTCATCAACCTCACACATAAGCGCACGACACTCCGTAGACAGATAACGAGGAAGTTACATGCCGCCATTTCACTTGTCTTAACAAGAAGTGCGGGCGTAAATGTCGTTCAAGAAGATTTACCTGGCTGCAGCTCTGGATCACACGTAAGTCCAACCATTACTGTTAAACTATATCGAGACGTCCATCAATAGCCCATTTCCAAGTCAACGCGTGGACTTACTTTCGATCTTAATCCCACTGTTCCAGCACTCAAAGGTATGTTAGGTCCCGTGTGTGAGCGTCTGTCGTCATCTCTCCCTTAGATTGGACATATATCATCACTCCAAATCGCGAGGTCTATCGAATGTCCTATGCGGACCTTATTACCGACATTCGGAAATCCTTCAGCTGTATATACTCAAAAGCAACACAAATGGAGAAAACGTGGACATACCAACTTAATTTTGAACCACCGGGGAAATTGGCGCAAGTCTCTGCATTTCACGAAGCCAACCAAGAGGAAAGTGAACGCTTGAGGGTTGTCCCGATGAGCATCCGAACTAGTCCCTCAGAACGAAGTCCATTACTCGGGCGAAACAGGCATAGTGGGCAGTTTCAGAGTTGGGTAGCACCAGAGAAAGTGGATCACTCTCTACCTCTGCCTGCGCCACTAGTGCAAGGCTCGCTTTATACCCCAATTCGCTATCCAAGGCGAACTGCTCTATTTTCCAGACTATCGAGGAAACAAGAGAAATCGAAGCAAGAATTCGCCGGTCCTGTGCAGCAGCGGCTGGACTCCCTGCCCATGTTTCCAGATAGAAACTCGTTCGTGGCTCAGAGCCGATGGCCCAAGCTATCGGAAGCACCCAAGACAGGCGTTGATTATGCAGCTCCACCTCGACGCAAGGTGGAACCAGTCTTTCCTTCCGAAGCTCCAGCTCCCTTGCGGGTCCCTGGAGAAGTGGTGTCGCCGGGGAATGGTTCACTTCACCGGGATGTTATGCTCACCAAACCTATCTGCCCCGCACAGCCTAGTGAGGAAGTAGAGTTTGTCCCGGAAAGCAAGGGGATGCAACCTAAGGGTTCATTAGCTTCCCACCTTGATCTCCCCGATAGATTCGCGGGCCTTTCTTGGAGGGAATTTGACGACTCGGATGAGGCACAAGTGGGCAAGTCTCGTACGACTTCCAAATCACACGCGGCCTCCACGCCTGGGATGACTGCGTCACGGACGACATTGACTACCCCAAAGCCGGATGGGGAGGTATGTGAAGATGCTGTGGCCACTGTTACGAGTCGTATTTTCACCACCAAACCTATTTTCTTGGATCCCCGATCAATGAACCCTACTAGTAAATGTAAAGCGAAGTAACATCTTCTAAATTACTCGCATGCTTTTCCTATCAAGAAATAAGCGCCTAACGTTGATGCGTGCACAGAGATAACTTTGATCAACACCCTACAATGGCCACGTACTGCTATACCTTTTTTCTTCCTGTGCATTCTTAACGCATCTCTCCACTTGCCACCTTTTCAATGGTCTCCTTGACGAGTACTGGATCAGGAAGGTCGATATCTATCACACGCCGTTCTCCCGTAAGGAAGTTACGGAACTCGTTTGGAAGAACGTCATGATCGAAGTCGAACCCCTCTACACCTCCCAACGCCCGGTTCACAGCCATGGAAAACTTGGCAGGGTGCGCAGTTGCAAGAACAATCTGGATGGTTGATTCCGGACTAAAGAATAAGGAGTCAGAGACCAAGCCAATGAGGATATCAACCGATTTACTTTTCACCGTTGTTTGAAAAAGCGGCTGCGGCGTGAAGGCCAACGGCAGTGTGAGGATCAGGGATGTAAGATGGCGAGCCTTTGTAATATTTGAAAATGGTCTCCGTGATCTAGACAACTGTAGTGAGTGATAGGGTTGGAACTACAATGAAGAGCACGGACTTGTTGATCGTCGACCTTGTTGGCGATAAAGTCCTCTCTTGCTGCTCGAAGCACATCATCAGAGACGGACATCTTCCCCTCCTTCTTCACTGCTGCCATCCACCCAGCCACTGTCCTGCATGCCGTCACACGTCTAGTAGGACCATCATGTGGCGTGGCCTGATAAGCAAGGTACCACAGCAGTCGTTCGAAATTGCTCGACACAGTGATATCCATGGCAGGGCTGAGTGTCTCCTTGACATCCTCTAAGCCAGATGCAGGATCGACCTTCGCATACGTGCCCGTTTTCCAGAATCTAGTGAGGATGTCGTTTGCGTTCGTCGCAATGCCGAGCTTACGCATGGGAAGCATCATACGTTTTGCGTAGTATCCTGCAAGGACATCGCCAAAGTTTCCGGTTGGAACAACGAATTGAATGTCTGGCGTTAATGACGTCCCTAGGTACTTCCTGAGTTGGAAGTAAGCGGAGAAGTAATAAACGATTTGAACAAGGATGCGAGCCCAGTTGATCGAGTTGACAGCTGCGAGAGAGTGTTTCTCATTGAATGCCTTGTCTGAAAAAAGGGTTTTAACGATGTCCTATATCGTTAATGGTCGTGAGCGGATGTATGATAAGTAAAGTAGGGGGCGCTCACTTGGCAGTCGTCGAATGTACCTGCAACCTTGACATTGTGTACATTTGCATCCATAACTGTGGTCATTTGCGCCTCTTGAATTTCGGACACACGGCCACGGGGGAATAAGATGAAAATAGATATGTTGGCCTTGTTACGAAGGCCATAGATCGCAGCGCTTCCCGTGTCTCCGCTTGTTGCACCGAGAACTGTGAGCTGTTCCGCACGCTCGCCAGGAGCCTTGCGTTGGTTGCGTCTTCGGAGGAAGAACTCGAAGAGATTTCCAACGAGCTGGAGAGCGAGATCCTTGAAGGCATAAGTTGGGCCATGGAAGAGTTCGAGGATATGAAGTTTCTCCGACAGAGGTACTAGTGGAGTGATGAGTGGATTTCTAAATTTCTGAGGGCATGGATAAGTGTTGTACACGAGCTCCGTGATTTCATCACGGGATAGCTCTGAGGGGGAGATGAAGAGGGAGAGAACGGAGACAGCAAGGTCCTGGTATGAGAGGTCTGACCACTCATTTTCCCAATTATCTGGGAGCTGGGGTATTTCGGTCGGGATGTACAATCCTCCGTCTGGTGCAAGACCAGCAAGGACCACCTGGGAAAGAATGAATGCTGATTAGATGATAATCGTGAATGTCGGCTCTACCTCTTCAAAATCAAGCTCTACGTCTCCTCCGCGTGTGGAGAAATACTTCATCGTCTTGAGCAAGTCTTGAGCGACAAAATTGCATTGACCCGATAACGATTATCTTCGTTTCCATATATGGTAATTTGTACCAAAGATGCGCGCCAGTATTTTTTGTCGAAAAATGTGACAACGCGACGGCGACGCGTTCTTGTGTTCCCCCTCCTCGACATGGCCGACTCGCAGGACGCTGCTGCACCTAGGCGCTCCCAGCGCGACAGGAAACAGGCCAAACCTTTTGTATCCAGTGCGTATGAATCTCTCCTCTCTGCACTGCGCTTCACCGCCCAGCTCGCAGGCAGCCAGTCTCCTAATAAACGGAAGAGAACAAATAACGATGATGAGCTTACCGACCTCTCGGAGCTGGATGATTTTGAACGAGACAAAAATGAAGATGACGCAGATGTGGATGTAGAGGATGACAGCGACGGTGAACCGGATGTTGGTGCGCTCAAGCACAAACAGAAGGCTGCTGCCACCACCCGCAAAGGGAAGGCGAAGGCGAAGGGCCCTCCCCCTCCGAAGAAGCCACGAACAGCCAGAATCAAGACCACAAGAGCAACAAAGGAATCGCGGCCCAAACTTCACAAACCAAGAGCTGTCAACGGCGAATTCAACATCACGAAACTAGCCTCCGAGGTCAAGATATCGGCGGATAACCCACTATTTAGTGCGTGGGACAGTGATCCTCACATGCCCCGGTGCACTAATATGGCTATGTGATCGTAGACGCCTTACTTAACCCCACAGCTGCACTTCAATCCACAGCAGAAGATTTCCTTGACTCATTGTCTCGAAACCCAGGACCAGCCCAAGCAGAAATAATAAATTGTATACTGCGCGCATGCGGGTGTAATGATTCAGTCGATGCTGATCAAGTTGTCGATTACGATGGCGTAGTTGACGTCCTAGATACCTTCACTGAAGGCCTCAAACAGGTATGAATCAAATGGATGCACAGTAACATTTTCCTTATCATACTTTGTAGGAGAATTCCCCTATATATCCATTAACTTCTAAACTTCCCGCCTTCAAGCGTTTTCGTGCATCACTCTCAGAACTCATAGAGCGGATTGTCCTGGCAGCGGCGGAGCTTGGTTCCCTTTACACCTCTGACCTTATTACGACTCTTCAAGCATGGGTGGTGGCCATGTCTTCGTCACAAATTCGTTCATTCCGACATACTGCAACAACTGTAGCTCTCGAAGTGGAGACTGCTCTCTGTCAGGTTGCCGCTTCTGTCGAGAAAGAAGCAGAAATCCTTGGCCGACAACGCGAAGGTGAACGAAAGCGGAAGGCGAATAACAAGGCAAGCGGAGTCCGTGAAAAGGACTTGGATGGTAAAGCTATAGAAGTACGCAAGCGTCGTGGGGCACTTGCTGAGTACCTCAAAGAAATAGTTGACGGGTATGTCGATTTTCAAATGTCGTATAGTCTTCAGTACTGAATTTCAAGATAGCGTTTTTGTCCATCGCTACCGCGACCTTGACCCCAACATTCGCGCAGAGTGTGTCAAATCATTGGGTTCTTGGTTCGCTCACTACCCTGCTCACTTTCTTGATACATCGTATCTCCGGTACGTTGGCTGGGTCCTTTCCGACTCGAGCACACCTGTTCGTCTGGAAGCCGTCCGTACTCTCACTGCCGTCTACGCTCAGTCGGACTACGTTGGTTCGCTCACACACTTCACCGAACGCTTCAAGCCTCGTCTACTTGAGATGGCTGGGAGTGACTCTGAGTTGGGTGTCCGTACGGCTGTGATTGGTGTACTAAGCGCTATCGATGGGCACGGGCTCCTCGAGGACGAAGAGCGAGAGCGGGTGTGTTTACTTGTTTACGACGCAGAAGTCCGTGTCCGGCGTGCTGTTGCAGGATTTGTTGCAGGGGTATGGGAAGAACTCGCGGAAGAACGGAACACGGTCACAGGAAACAAGAGAAAGCATAAGGGTGGGGCCAAAGGCAAGGAAAGGGCTGGTGTGAAGGCCCTTGCGATCTTACTGGTGAAGTGGGGAAAGGTACTGGACCGCAAGTCCGAGTCTGCTGAAGAGGAGAGCGTACTGTCGGGAGAAGGTGGTGGTGCCCGTACCCAGCGGGTCCACCCACCCCATGTAACTGGAGCAGATCCGAGGAGCCGAACCGCACTCGCTGTGGAGGCTCTGTGGGGCCAGGTGACGGCTATTAGTGACTGGGAGGATATTCTGGAAGTGTTGCTGCTCGACCATTCAGCAGGAGGTGAAGAGGACATCGACGGAACTGACTCGCTTGCTGAGAGCGCAAGGAGTGGGGTGGACGCCACATGGCGACTGGAAGAGGTCGAAGAAAGTATCTTACTTGAAGTCCTCGTGGCATCTTTGCGACGTACAAAGGCGGTGGCAGCGAGCGGCAAGAAGGTTTGGGTTTTTTGAGGTTCGGATAAAGACATACACTGACCTATATGATGTGCCAGGGCGAGGAAGAGACCGTTGCCTCGGATATAACTCGGGCACTAATGAAAGGCCTCCCTCTACTTTTTATCAAGTATCAGACTGACGAGAAACGTATATCCGACGTTCTGTCGATTCCTCCGTTGATGGATCTTGACCTATATCTCGAGATGCGGATGATGAACGTATGTTACTGGCAGTTTCACGTTTGATTTTGGGCTCAGTCACACCTGACAGGCTTATGGTGCTCTTTGGGATGATGTCATCAAGCAGTTTCTTTCGCATTCCTCTCAAACTGTTCTTACAAGGGCCGTCTCTGCCATTCGCCATCTGTTAAGCGCGACGTCCCTTGCAAATACGAATAGTACAAAAATTCTGGAGCTAGAGGACGAGCTAGCATCACAGCTGCGGGATGCAGTCGCTGGTCGCGAGGAGATTGAAGTTGCGTCGTTCAGTGAAGACGAAATAATCGCTCTCGGCGCTATTTGCACACGAATGTGTGTCTTGGGTGGCTCACGCGATCTATCAGCGTGGATGGATGAAGATGAAGGTGGCAAGCAGAGCAGTGCTTGGGACATCATCTGTGCGTTAGTAGAACGTGGCCGTTTGGGATATAGGGAAGAGGAACGGGTATGTTTGGATGTTTTTAGTTTGATACTGATTGTTGAGTCATGGATTGCAGATGATTGAGCAGGGTCTGCATCTCCTTGGGCTACACATATTATGGAAGGCACGGAGTTTACCAGATGCCAAAGACACGGCGGTTGATAGTAACAAGCTCCGCGAGACGCTGCGTGATCAACGAGATTCCTTGCTTGAGAAACTTGTGGAGTATGCTGTTGGGGCGCAATCCAACACTGCAGAGGGGGTCAAACGAGCTGTAAGTCTCCCGCCCACACAGATCAACCTATGACTTTAACGACGTTTGGATAGGCATTTCAAAATTTGATGAATTTATATATCTTATTCTCCCCCATACAAGCCGCTGCAGCGGACAGACAAGATCTACCTATGGAAACACTGGCCATTCATCTCGACGACGAGGTGCAATACCGCTGCGCAGGATTTATCCAAGCCACGATCGAGCAATATACAGAATTACTCGAAGATGATCGCCCACAAGATCAAAGCGACAAGGACGACAGTTCTGAGGATGAAGAACCTACGAAACCTACGAAAGGCAAGACCAAATCGAAGACACCCACAGAGAGTAAGCTTTTCAACGAATCCTTTGATCTTGATTTGACATTACCTAGTTCAACCTACCTCGAAAGCATTACTCGAGCAGGAGTATCAATTCATGGCGACAGTCTCGACGTTCCTTCGGGCTATTCGTGCAGGTTCTGTGAACATCAAGCATGGTGCTGTGCTTCTGGCGCATTACGGTCGTTTGGGACCTATATTCGACCTTTGCACGAAGGTGGTTATTGACGTACTTCGGGAGGAAGGCATGTACAATGAGAACGGGGAGATCGTGGTTGACGTCGCTACCCAAGCTCTTAAAGAGGTATTTTATTTCTCGTTGTTACACCATTCCTGTGACCTTACTATTGCGGTCCAGTCATTTAGTCACCTACTGGACTCGGTCGTACACAGCGAAGATCATTCTGTCAACCTAGCGAAGCAGCTAGCTTCGAGTTTCATGATTCGTGGCGCTCAGCTTGCTGTCGTTCGTAGGCTTGATAGTAAATATATCGTCAAGATCCACAAATTGCTATTAACATGGATCATCAAGCGTATCTCGACATACGAAGCGAATAAGAATAAGAAACAAAAGGCCAACTCTGTGCTGTTCTTTAGGGTTCTGTCTGCCTTAATGAAGGCCGTCGAGAGCAGAGATGCTTTGACGATGTAAGATTGCAGAATATTCCTAAACCTCATTAATATACTCAGACTTATTTCAATAGTAAGGCCCACATGGATCAGTGCTTCGCACAGGCCAAGATAGAAGTACCGCCAACGGCTAAAGTATGGGAGCCTCAGAGAGCCTACGAAAAGAAACTTGGCTCGATATTGACGAGGGGCAAAGGTAGGGACTGGGTCATCTTGTACCGCCTTCTTCATCTGATGCGACCTACGAACAGGCGGGAAAGGGCGGAAAGCCAGGGGCGCCATTGGCGTGACTGACTCGGAGGAGAGTGAACCTGAGCCACAACCCAAAGAAGCCGGGGAAGCCTTACCAGTGCCCAGTCAACCACCCTCAAGACCTCAGCCTGTCCACCCCTTGCCCTCTCCGGTTCCCCAATCCGAGGCAGACAGCGATGTTGAGCTTCCGAGTGTGCAGGGAGAAGACGCAACACAAGTTACACCCAAAAGTCGACCGCTACCCCAAAATCGTGAATTCGAGTCGCCTGGAACACTTCCTACACAAACACCGATAGTACTCTCACCTACTAATGGCAGATCGGCACGAAAGCGACGGCGAACGGAAGACGAGGAAGAAGAAATAGGTACCGCAGCTGAAATCCACCATTCCAGTCATCATGGTGTGCAGCCTACACAAGATACATCCCAACCCCAGACGAGTCCAAGACACGAATTCATTATCAGGCGGAAACGAATCCGGCACTAGCCATCTCCCTTTTATGATTATTGTTTACTAACTACTTGCTTCTTGCTCTGGCTGTTCTCGGTTGTTGTATTGCGCCGTGTCAGAAGACACTACTACATGGTACATCTAATTGTTTCTAATGAGCATGGCATTTGTTACGCTAGGTTTTACTGTAAGCGCCATAGTGCCGGCTTGCAATTCATGACAGCACTTGAATTACCCAGCATTCTAATGCTGATAGACTATATAGTAAGGTATGGCTAATGAATGTGTTAAAAAAGTGTGGTAAGTAAATATTGCGAGTTCATGGTAGGGCATTGTACATAGTTAATTGGGCATCAGGCCCAATGCAGTCAGAATGGTTTTTTGCTGAGAGCAGAATGAGTATATGCTAGACTAGAATATGGCGGTGTAAGACTCACATCGTCAAGAATTACACTATGAATTGCTCTGTTTTCGTGTGCACGCCGGGTCCGTAAGGAGTGTGTTATTTCTCCATCGGACAACCGGCGAAGATCGACCGAAGCGTGCATCAAGTCAGAAGGCTTGGATGCTGATCTTGGTCGCGAAGGAACTACACCGCTGCTTGGGGTATCTTGGAAGTCCAGTCCGAGGATCTCGTACAGTTCTTGTTGAGCATGGGCGAGAGCTCGCGCTGCAGAGGTACCAGAATGATACATCAAACCTGCGCCTAGTAGGCTGTAAGTGGGCAGTCTGTTACATCGTTGACAATACTACGAACCTGATGTCAAAGTAGTTGTCGTCGTGCTCGGCTGAGGAAGCGGGAAGGGGGGAACGGGAGGGATGTCCTCAAAGGCAGACTGGGGAACAGACACACTACTTCGACTGCCCGCACTATTTGCAGAACGTCTCCTAGATGAGCTCAGGCGCAGGCCGGCCTTCGACCGATGAACAGAGGACTTGCGTACAGCTGAGACGTGGGCAGAGCGTCTGTTCGTCGCCTTCATGGAAGGCCCTCTGGAAGCCTCCATCATTCGATCGTACTCTGTGGCAACATCCTCAGCCTGCTTCCATCCCTCGTCTCTCTCGGCTTCTAGAGTTTCAATCTGTTCGCGCAACTTCTGTTTCTCCTCCACCTGATGCAAGAAAGCCGCGTTGACCTTCCTTAGGGCCATTGCAAGCGCACTGGCATGGTGAACATCGCGCAAACTCTTGAGTTGGGCAAGTTGCTCGGCGATGCAATGAAGCTCGTCTGCAAGCTGATCATGCGCCAAGGTTGTCTCAGCCAACTCTTCCAATGTTCTACTCGCCGTGCCACATGTTACTGCATCTTCGAGGTGGCCAGCAAGAGCCCCCAGAAGTTGCCACCGCTTGCGCACAAGTGCTTTGTATCGAGACTTGACGTCAGTGTGGAGCATTTCTAAACGATGTGCCTCTTCAGCGATTTCACCGTCTAACGTTTCTAGACATAGAAGCCGGAAAGAAGACCCCTCTGCAGATTGCTTGATAGCCCTCGAAACGATGTTCTGTAATTGGGAAGTTGTAAGGGTCCATTGGGCAGCTTCCATGGTAAGCCCGCGCCATTTAGGTCGAGGTGTCTGGAACTTCGGTAGGGGTTTCGCCGCAGCCTCGTATAGTTTGTGCCAGGTGGGAGAGTTCCCGAGACTGTCGTTGCCGGCAACCACAGATTCAGACGGAAACCGTTCCCTGAAACCTGGAACGAAGGATCCAAGGGGCTGTGCTGGCCCACTTGGTCGCCGGGGACCAATAGGAAGTGGTGGCCGCGGCCTCCCTCGTATACGACTGCTAGGGTGCAACGAGAGAGTAATCGGGAAAAGCGATTCGTCATCACGTTCCTGGGCAGGATTGGACTGTGTCCGCAGCATGGGATGGTTGGCATCATTCAGGGGAACTTTTGCACTATCCTGTCCTTCCGACACCACAGAATGATACGGAGGCGGGGCTACGAAAGATGCTGAAATAGAAGGAATCGATGAGGGACGTGAAGTCGGTGCATGGCTCTGAGAAAGTGGCGGGACCGGAGGTAATGGTTCCCTTGGTAGAGACACCCATGGTGAAAGTGGCGGAGATGGCGTCGGTATGAGATTGGGAAGGAATGATGTCCCAAAAGCCAGCGGAGATGCGACCGTCGTTGCACATGTAGCTTTGGGGTGGCTCAAGGTAGATGAAGATCCCGTCTGGGACAGAGATTGAGAACTTGCAGAAGTGGATGACAGCGCGGATGATGAAAAATTATTTGAAGGGGAAGGAAGGTGAGGTGAAGTGGTTGTTGATTCAGGAAGAGGAACAGAAGCCGCGGACGTTGCTGTGCAAGGTGGGGACGTCAAAGGGGTCGACAATTGGGCCGATGTGATATCGGATCGTATCGACGACGTGGAACTGGCAGAGTGTGGGTTTGAATCGGACGTTTGCTTACTGCGCTCCAGCATCGGCATATCAGTCTCACGCTCAGAGCGCGCCGTCGGAGGACGACGTGCATTTGTCTCTGAGATAGTAGAAGAGACTTTTCCTGCAAGCGATGCTGGAACACTGCCAATAGAATGGGGAGAGCCATGAGGCGAGTCTGACAAAGGTAAAGAAACAGTGTAGTTTGGGGAAGCAATAGACTGCGGTCTACGCGGGGAACTAACGTCTTCGTTCTGTGATTGTGCTGAATTCATTTCAATGGACGCAGACGGCTCCGGCACTTCCCATGCGGCATGTTCACGCGGAGAAGGTAGAGTGGTAGACCTCGGCAGAGGTGGACGTTGGGTTCGTAATGTTGGTGCTCGAGGCTGCAAATAGTCTGGCGAAAACAATGGCGGTGAGAACATAGGGGTCTCTGGAAATGTCTGATAACCGGCAGAAGAACTAGTGGAAGTGTAGTGAGAGGAACTGCCGAGATCTGGGCTAACAGTGATGGTGTAATCAAGGAGTTCGCTGTAATCCTGATCTATCCCCTCTCGGGCGGTCGGTGGCATCTCAAGGTGACCAGCGGGGACCGCGGATGAGGGAACTAGGGGAAGATGCGAAAGACTAGCACGAGGGATAGAAGAGGCGATCATTGCGGGTGTAAATGGTTCAAAGCTCTGGGTAATGGGTAACAACCTAATTTGTTTTTTATTCCGCTGATAGGGAGCCTTGGTGCGAGCGTCAGCACCTGGCAATTTCACCATCAGACGGGTTCAGAAGTAAAAAAAGGACCAAAACATACCTTTCCAACCAGCGCCACCAGCACCTGACTTCACGGGGCGCCGACACAAATGACTGTCGCTACGCTTGACGGGAGAAGGTGTGATAAAGGAGGCACTCGAATCGGAACAAGAAGAAAGCATAGCTGTCTGTGGACCTGGAGGCATAAACGAATATTCATCCAGACTGTGATCAGCTGGGCTCGAGGGGTCTGTTTGGGAGGACTCGGTGGCACTCCATGACGGTTTTGAGACGCTGGATGAGGGTGGTGTCGATAGTATGTCTGATGCTGTATGAGGGACATCTGACCCTCCGCTGTCGATGCCTGTCCCGATTTCTCTACTAATGATAGAAGCACTTTTGCCATCTTGACATTGAGGGTCAAAAGTAACCCCCGGTGACATCGGCGTATTGGGTGCAGATGGTACCTCCGAAATTGGGGATATGTGGCGTGGTTGACCAGAATGCAAGACAAATTCAGGTGATGTCAAATAGTGTGAGTCCGTTGACGGATAGTCTGGAGAGGCATTCTCATGCAATCCTGAGCTTGGTGGCCTCCTCCCCACAATACCGAAAGATATGCGCGAGCGCCTCTGTTCCAAAACGTCCCCTGCGCCAGAACTCAGTGGGAGAGGAGGCAATTCACGGGGTAAAGTCGCCGAATCCTGTCGTGAAATTGCGCTTCGGGGGAGCGAATTTACTCGCTCGACAGATGACAGGATGAACGAATTCGCGATTAAAGCACGGGCGAGAGTGGTGCCAGAAACCGCAGATATGCTCTCTGATCCCGGCGATGATGGATCCATGAGCGCTACATCATTCTGGGGTAGATCTGGGAGCTTGTCTTTGGCTTTAGCCCTCTCATGCTGAATCTCCAAGCCGTCGAGTTTCGGGTCGGGGATGAAGATGGGTGCGGGAACAGACTTTTTGGCGGGTGATCCCTGTAGATTCGACCGTAAGCGGACCATCACTCTGGACGCGATTAAGGGGGGAAGCGAACCTCCGCTGGCCTGTCCAGATATACTACTGGCTTTGGAGAGCCACTAGACGACGGCAAATCATGTATGCTTTCTTGCTCTGGCCGACTTGGAGCAACCCCTGAGTTCCTGAGGAAACCTGCGGATGCTCTGGAAATGCGTCTTGCATGAAGTAGCTCCTCTGGAAACCAAGGTTCGGTGGATAAATCCAGCTGCACGAAGGGGCCGTATGTCTCCTCTGGTGGAGCGTAGATAGACTTCTCGTTGATATCCAATATCTCTGGCGACTCGAACGACTCCGGAGAGGTGGGTGGGCGTCTAGAGCGTGAAGACGGCCAGACCCTCGGTTGCTTTGGCCCCTTCTTCTTTCCGTTCCTCCGTATGAAACTCGTTAGCATGATCGGCGACCTACGGCCCGTGGATCCCAGAAGCCGTGGAATGATGAATGGGGCTGCGACAAGTAACTTGCTGGGAACGAAGGGAAGAAATAATACAATATTAAGTCCACTGAATGGATGGACGTTAGTATATGTAACTCGATGCAAGTGTGCGGTGAAGAGTCGACCGTTGATACATACATAGCAACGCCCAAAGCACGATTGATCACATACACAGGATGCTACACTGCCCCTTCTAGTAGCATGTTGGAGCCCCAGGCACAATATCCTCAGACGCCGGAATTGTAGGATTGATGGGAAGTTGAGGCCGTGACCCAACTGAGATAGCCGCTCCTCAGCGAGAAACGACCAGAGGCATCTCTAGCAGGCAGACTTCAACGTGGCGACAACGCTGTGATCTATTGAAAGCGCTTGATAAGTGACTAGCGACTTGGCGAATGATCTGATCTTGTGCTCACGACTGCCTCATTTTACAGTAATTAAACCCTTTAACAGGAGGATGTTCCAATATTCACCAGCACTTACCCTGAGCTGAATAACGATACGAAATCGACTCGGTATTCCCGGGATGTGTTTCAACTCGCTGGTGGCAAATGGCCGCAGAACCGGATCACCACTGAGGCTGTACGCATGTACATAATACTCCCAACAGCCTCCTACTGTCACTCACGACAACTGCATTTACAGTACTAACGCCAAGTGATCAGGCGATGATGATCATGATGATAGTACCGTGTGCGTGGGTAAGCAGCAAACCATGAGTTCACATTATTGATGCCGCATTCACTGATCTACATACCCTACAACTTTCATTCATGACGGGTGCACTGGTCTCGCACGTATTGGAAGATCAGGGCAGCACAGGGAAGACAGAGGTATGAACTGATTATGTGGCGCACGCGTCACGTTCGTGCAATAGCGATACAGCCAACGGGAATGAACTACGGCAAGAGAGAATGTCGAATGCGAATGCGGACTGAGGTTTACTTATGTAATGCGAAGACTAGTGAGGGAGGAGAAATTGCGATGCGGCATCCAAATTCCAGTGAATGACCGCCCCGCACATAACATGATGGATGTACGACAGTATGCGATGCGAGGATGCAGTGATGTCCATGCAGTGCCTCCATGAACTTGTTCATGTTGGCCGAGAACGAGGAAACAGACGCTCAGTAAAATGAAAGTAAAGTAGATGGACTAAACCTGGAAGTCGATGAACAACTCTGAATACAGCAAAGGCGAACTGCACCTACTAGAGACGCTTTAGGGTATAGCAGCATTCAATTGTTTCCGGAAGGGCGCAACTTCTCGATGACATCATTCATACTCTCTTTCGGTCCATCGGTCGACGCGTGCATTAACAGGTTTGCGCCCGAGGAAAAAGACGACCCTGAGGAACCCGAAACGCGTCGGAGTGCCCTAGTACCACGCCGCTCTTCTTTGGCCTGCTGCCGCTCGGCACGAGATATGTCATATTGAGGAGAGCCCGGTAGAGAAGGCCGCTCAGGTATCGCAGAAAGAGGCTTCGCGGGTGCAGGGTGTGTCGCGAGGGAGGTTTGAGAGGATGCAGCCGACAAGTTTTCTAAGGAGGGGTAAACTTCCATCGTCGACGAAGACTGTCTAGTATGACTGGAATAGACCCCGAGGCCTGTTTGCACTCCAGTTGTCAGTGCTGGCGCTTGGCTAGCAAACGCCCGGCCCCGCCTGGAGGTCGCTGGGGAAGATTCACGGTTTGTATCAGGTCGGTTACCCTCATCCTGGGTGAGCGACGACCTAGCAAGGCTCGCAGCGGCGTCGATATCTTCAACTGCACCATGATGGATGACCAACCACCTCAGGCCCTCGATTTCCCGTGTTTTCTTCCGAATATCACGTTCCAATTTCTCGACCGTCTTCGTTAACGCCATTCTATCATCTTCATACCGTTTGGTAATGGTGATGATGTACTCCTGGAGTTGTGCGTACTTCTTACGTTGGAGGACAAGTGCCTCCCGAAGTTCCTCCGGAGAGGTTTCAGACGAGATCCCGGGCGTCGCCTTGTTCTCCGAAGCGAACGCCTTTTGATAAGTAGTGGAAGTAGAGGGGCCTGGTTGTAGAGCTGTGCTGCGGTTGCTCAACAAGGTCGCTGACGACAGAGTATTTGCGCGTGGACGCTGTGGCACGCTGGACTGGCGAGACCGTGCATTTGCATTGCTAACGGAAGATATGGTGGGCATCGTCGGTGAGCTGGCAGAGCCAGGTGGAGATAGAGGTGGAGATGGTAGGGGACACGGGTGCGAGTGACCAGCGGGTACCTTTCCCCCTGTGCCGAAATATGACGATGGCTGTTTGATACTGGATGATCTTGGAATGCCAGGAGATTGCTTTATTCGGGACACTTGAGGGCTGGAATCATAAGCTCGGGACGCATCTGTGTCACTACCCGAATGACTAGCGGCGCGGTTACGGTTCCGCGTATGTCCGTCACTGGATAAGTGATCCGATGGAACGGTTCGTTCACTTCCAGTATCCGATTGCTTTGAGTGCACACGAGACCTGGAGGTAATGCTAGACCCTTTCGAAGTTGTGGTGTTTGAAAGTAGATCAACAGAACGACGAGATTGATTCTTATCCGATGCAGCTATGGGGGGTCTTCCGACTATGGGAGGTGGAATGGGGAAATGTAGACAGGGACTCGATGGAGGGGTAGGGCTAGCAGGAGGATCTTCCAAGCACTCTTTTGGGGAGCGTTTAGTATATGTGCTTTTAGTGTCCTGCAATGACTTCTGAAGTTGATCGGGCCGTAAAAATAGATCAGAATAATCCTCTCCGTCGTCGCCATGGACCACGGATGATGGTGGAACACGGTGAGGCCGGGGTGTGGTGGAACGGCTTTGCAAGCTCGAGCGAGGGGATTCGCCCGAAGAGGTTGGAATAGCAGACACTGGTAGCGAAAGTACGTCTCCGGATGGTCTCGCCACATTTTCAGTTACTAACTGACGGCATTTACGAGATTTCGAAGGTGATCGCAAAGGAGTGAAATGCGCCGCAAACTTGGATCCTAGCGACGAGGGGGAAACATTCAAGGGCGGAAGAGAGGTGGGAAGAGGTGGTGCTGCCGATGCTACATCCGATGATGGAGTCACCATTATCACTGTACGTCTAGATAATTAGTTAGCACATGTAAAGCAATCCATAACTCCTCCACTTGGACCACGGGAAAACCTTCCTCCCTTCGAGTTGCGACATCGAATCCATCCCGCGGCCGACGGCACGTGACATCGAGTGGCAGAAGAAGAGTCACTCACCCATTACCGAAGGAGCGACGGAACGTGCTAGGTGGTCCGGCTGGTGCGGCCCCAGTGGTGGACTTTCTCGAGGGAGCTGCAATGGGCTGCTCGGCAGATTTCTTGCGTCCCAGGAATGGAAGCATGGACCGTCGCGACTTGGACGTGGTCTTGTCTGGCTGTGAGGGAGTTGACGAGCTGGGTTCGGCAGTGACATTTTTCGATGCATGGCGAGACCCATGTGTAGGACGGAAAAGATCAGTCAGGTCAGATGCCTTAGTGCGGGAACGCTGGTTCGAGCTTGTACCAGCCATCCTCGGGAGAACACTAGCTATATGATACGACCTGTATGCCAATCCGCGACCGGGAAACCCCCGGACTGGTTGGAAGCTTGAAGACACAAGAGGAAAGGAAGGAAAGGTGCGACACCAGTGGAGGAGACTAGTAGTACGCTAGTGCGCTCCGCGTACACAGCCGAAACTTTTTTTCTGAGTGTTCCGGGATGGACTGTCGCTTGGGAATCGGCGATTGGTACACGACCCACAGGATAACAGACTAGCGGGGATAGACCACTCTGCGAAGAGCAGTCAGTTTGGTCATGGGCGGAGGATGAATGCAGAATTCAGCTGGCTTCGAGAGTCCCACCAGTTCATATCGACCGACTAACAGCCTTGGTAAGCCGATAAATAAACAACGGGATTTGAGTTTCAGTGACATATGTTCGCCGTTTCCTTCAGCTTTCCTGATTACGCGAATCGTCCCTGCACAGTGTAGGTGCCCAGGCGATATATGAAGGGGATTTGTTTCATTTCACTCCCGCTGGCTTTTCGGAGCATCTTCGAAGAAGAACTAATGAAACCTTCCACATGGCGTACAAACTGCGCACGGAAGGAAAACAAAAGAACGAATGCGATCGGGGATGTGGCTGGCTTTTCGAGTGGACATGGCTGTCAAGGTGACAATTGCCATGTGACAGTCGCCGTAAACATTGGGACCCATCGATGGCGTACCGGTTCCTTAAAAATGGAGCATGGAGCACTCAAGCTGGGTACAATTGTGGGTACAATTGTTGGCACAGGCAAGCAGGCGTTATCAGTGCGCGCCCTGGAACACGATACATACTCTGGAATGTCGTGAAGCGGAACACAGACATGGAATGCATCGACGTCCGAGCAGAGAGCCAACGTCACACTGAGTAAAGGTACCGAAGTGTGCGATGTTAAACTCTATGGCCGCGTTAATCCAGCTCGATAAACGACAGTTGAGGGCAGTTGCAGTTGTCTTTTGAGTGCAAGAACAGCCAAACATTCTATAATTAGTTGACCCATTCCGAGGGCTGAGGAAGGCTCTTGGTCAAACAGGAGGACTTCGCGAGATGCCTGCGATAACCAAAGTATTCTTTTTGAACGTGTCACCTTCCCTTGCAAGCACTAGGGTCAAGTCCTAGAAATTTGCTCTCTTTCCACACTATGTTCCATTTTGACACCGACAGCTGTTTGACAGTTAATATATGTTAATATCGGGGTAGATCTCCTATCGACACCACCAGCAATACTAACCAATCCAAACGCTGATAACTAGATGAGTCGGGAGTCAATGTCACCCATGGCACACATACCAAACATCATACGTCGCAAGAAGAGCCGCGGATGTCAAGAGAAGTATACCCGAACTTGGCTTAGAGTAATAGGAATGTTCCCCGTCTTGATAAGGATATCTGAGAGAACTATCGGCAAGATTGCGTCCAGTACACATATATGTGGACATGGTTTGAATGGGAATTTTGCTTGCCCACGAAGACCCTATCTGGCTTGGGTCATCGAGATGCGGAAACGCTCATCTTGGATTCCATTTTTGCAATCCACATCTCACGTCAGTTGACGAAAGACAGCGAAAGACGCATACCGACTACCTGGTCCAGCCTGATGCAAAGCCTGTTAACAAACAAAGTAGGGTTGCATCCCTCGCCTACCGCATCGGCAGACAGCGTGCCACGCGAAGGTGACCATGCAAAGTCTAGTATCCCAAATGGCACCTTGGACAGGAGACAGAGGATAGGGGTTCCTTCACAAAGACCTGCGCTGAAAAGTGGCCCAGGCTTTCGTCCCCCCTGAAGTGCAATCAGTTGTATATCGACAATAACCACACTCTACCTTCTAGGGCCGTGCACGTGAATAATGTAATTCACTGATCTGCGACTCCGAGGCTTGAAAGCTTCATTATGGAAGGTGGGAGTGATAAGTGTAATGGTGATAACGCTGCCGGTTTTGAAACTTTGGCCCATTCTGCATCTGCGGGATCGTACTCAACGAGGACCTTTCCTTCTTGCAAGTGTTTATGTCATAGGTGTGTGAATATGTATCGGGAAGGTAATCTCTTTGCATGCTCGTTTCCACTGAATACAATGTCACCCACCCATTCACGGAATGGTGTCGCTGGACCAGCTTCGAGTGGAGGGAAGGGGAGACTGTTGACGTAAGGTGGAGTAAGCTGCAAGTAAGGTGAAAGGTCTCGAAGCATATATACATATGATGTGACCGTTGCCCGAACGAAGGTCCCAGCCCATCAGCTGAAAGACATTCTTGGTCTGTGGTCAGGATCCCTGGACCCTCGTCCCCACCTCACTTTGTCCCTCAACGGCTAGGCGCCGACCTCCATATATTTGATTGAGAATTGCACTCCGTCTTAACACCCCCAGCTCATTCAGGGCCTCATTGTATGCCTGAGACACTTTGGCTGCGTCTTGTTCAGCCTATCAAATGTGGTGCAATGAGTTCATTCTACCCAGTAGCTGCGATAACGAGGTTTCACCTGTATGCTTCGAAAATTCTCGCGTGTTCTTCGCACAAAGTAATTGCGGAAATTGTAGGAACTGAATGACTTGGCTGCACGCAGCGTGGAGCCATAAAGACGCAGAATTTGCTGCCGCGACGGTGTGGTGGCCATGGTTTATTGGAAGGATGCACCAGTTGCGCACTGCCCAGGTGTGTGCAACGCCAAAGAACGCAACCTTTCCGTGATCATGCACATGATTATATATGGTAATGGGCAACGCCTATAAAGAAATCGTGACGCTTACTAAGCAAATTCTGCTGGTCTCAATGGCAAATCCTCAATTCGTGTCTACACTGTGCAAGTATGAATATAGATGCTCTGTCAGAGTAG
>Ga0307518_10000497_pt1 | contig 29928 bp, 8 predicted proteins | sample 25_EM_MG_FD_203889 | JGI IMG/M metagenome (GOLD analysis project Ga0307518, IMG submission 203889) | Populus trichocarpa ectomycorrhiza microbial communities from riparian zone in the Pacific Northwest, United States - 25_EM | ecosystem: Host-associated > Plants > Roots > Unclassified | place... | reverse complement strand
GTCACAGTTCGATGCAGAGAACCAGAACATAAAGATTCATGGTTCAATTACCACGCATTTTAGCAAATTCATTCTGTTTGTTTTGCATGCAAAACGGTGGTAAAATTCTTTTTTATTACATCCATTTTTTAAATGATATTTTATATGAAAATATTTAACTAATAACAATTTTTTTTCAAGCTACAGCTCTTGGATGCGAACCAAGACTAATGGAGCTCTTTGTAAAAACTCACATGTGAAATGATGACCATTAGAAATGGGTGCATCATCTCATGGTTAGCCAAGTTCAGAAGTTCGTGGTAAGTTGGATTTCAACAATTTTTTTCCTTGAGTTAATTTTTTTTTGAATTAGCTTACTGATTTTTTATTTTTCAAGAAACATATACCACTCAATAGCAGAAGGGAGAGATACGTGGACAATCCTTCGACCTACGTGGAACTCGATCCAAATTTATGGTTGTAGGCTAGATCATCAGGTGAACCCAACAGAAATCAGGTTTATGGTATCTCAAACACTACAACCGATGATTTGTAGATGGACCGTAGTGTTTTAACCATTGGATGCTCATAATTGGTTTCAAGCTCTTAATCTCTAGAGTTCTAAGCAATTATACAACAACAAAGTAAAGCTTGGACAACCTAACTTGCTGCTGAGACACATCAATTTAGTGCTGAGACAACTAAAATCAGCCAATTGTACATGGAGCTAAAATGAAACACGAATGGTACATGCTGTCCACTTTATCGCCCCTTAGTCTCAGTGAAGACCCGCCTCCTTCTCCATCCCCTCTCGTCTTGATGAATTGTATTCATTGAGAAATTTCTTTTAACTTTTTTCTAGAATATTTATTAGATTTAAAAACAATATTGATGAAATTACTGACAAACTAAGCCCATAAAAAAGGTTTAGAGAGTTGACAAAATATTACATGAAATACTACTAACAATATGTACTCACTGATAGGTTACTTCTATTAGTAATATGAAAATAAATCACAAATAGAATTACAAATGGTTCTTTCTGTCGGCGATATGCAATACTAACCGATGAAAATATAGACAGAATGATCGACAAAATAGAAATCATCAACGATAAGTTCTCCAGCAAACAATAACCATTTGTGATGTCATCAGTAAAAGTATTTCTAACAGAATCAGTGTCTAAATACTGACGGGATAATTTGTTGATAATACGCAAAATTCTAGTAGTGACTTGCCAGATATGCATCCCGACTTATGAACATAGCTTTTTTTAATAACTTCATTTTTTAAAGTATTATTTATGTAATAATAATAATAATAATAATAATAATAATAATAATAATAATAAGACCCTTATCTAAAAGCCACCAAATTATTTTAAAAAAAAACTAATCATAATGAATAATACAAAACAAACGCTTTCTAATATTATAAAAATAAAATTATAATATTGTTTGAAAACAAACTACAAATTTGATGGTATTTTATAAAATAAAACCTGAATTAATTTAAGAAATGAATAAAATAATATATAATATATTTATTTATTTAATTTTAAAGAAACTAAATTTAAATTAAAAAAGGTAGATGCATGAGCTTGGATGACTCAATATGGTTGGGTCATAATAAATCAGGCGAGGCGCATAGACCTAACAATTAGGCCCACTCGCATGGTTTTTTTCCCTTAAAAAATAAAATAAAACTTGAGGTTGAGTCACCTACTGGTTTAACTACAACCACCTTTGGTGACTGAAATACCGCTGAAAAATCAACGCTCCTTTTTCGGACTTAAAAAAACCATTTCTCAATATTTGTTTATCTAAAAGCACCACATAAACATTAATAAAACTATACCTAACCTCAAAACAATGTTTAATGGGTCACAAAATCCAAAATTTATCCTAATTTAGAAAACATTCTTGAAGTCTGATCTATCTTTTCTAGTAATATGAGAGGTAAAACACCTAAATAAAATTTCTCTCGTGAAATGGAACCCATCAACATAAAAAATAATATTTTCTATCACCGAAATGTTGTCAGTTGACAATTTGTTTCTCTCTTCCATCATTTCTTTGCAACCCCCTCTCCCTTTTTTCTAATTCAGGGACTAAAACATAAACAAAATGAAGTTCTAAATCAAAATGTATAAAGTAAAAAACAAAGACTAAAAAAGAATTAAAAATTTAGGGGGTCCAAAATACAACAACAGTAGAAAAAAGAGTTTGGGATCTTGTTTGGGTATCAATTTTGGTCCACAAAATTTTATTTATATTTAATTAATTAAATTGAATTTGAGTTTGTCAAATTAAACATTAAGCAGATTTTTTTAGCATTGCAAGAAACTCATACCAAGTTAAATGAAATAACATGGAATGATCAAATTGAATTAAATGAAAAAAAAAATCAAAGGAATAATAATAATAAAAAAACACTATGCGAATTTACCATGCTTTTTCTCACAAATCACCAATGCCTTTTAATTTTAATTTTAATTTCTCCCTAGGTATTCGAGTATTTTGTGAGTCCACGAGGACGTGCCAAACACAATTCGATTGTTTAGTGATGGAAACCATTTTTACTAATAATAAATTTCACATTTGTTTGGATATATGACCTGGTCTATCAATCCCAATGTTTTCACACTGGAGAAGGTTTTTAAAATATATAATTCGATTAATATTTTAAAGTAATTGTATTTTTTTTATAGGCACAACATCAATTAAATTCTTACATTTGTCGTCACACCGAAGATGCTCAATGCATTTTCTGCAATTTTCGGCGGTGCCATCACTATTTAATAAAATTTCGTCGAAGTTTCAAATTTAGGACCTAAAAAATAAATTTCTAGCCAGGACTGCTAGCCTACACTCAGGGTTTTTTTTTTTTAAAATGTAGTTGTGATGGTTTTTTAAAATATTTTTCATGTTAAAATATATTAAAATAATATTTTTTATTTTTAAAAAATTATTTCTGAAATCAGCACATTAAAAAGATTCAAAATACACAAAAAAATAATTTTTAGTAAAAAAAATTAATTTTTTTAGAAACGTGATTACAACCACGTTTCCAAACACTCATTTAAAATATATATTTCTCAGTTTCTTCTTGGAAATACCTTAATATACCGATTTTTGTTAATATATCTTTTGTTAATATAATGGGATTATATCACTAGCTATATGGCAAACGAGCAAAACACATATGGTGATTGTTTTATTATGTAGCAATTCATTTTTGAAATGTTCTAATAAACTATAGCTTTTAAAAATTCTTTATTTTAATGCAAGTTGATTTAAAAATATTTTCACAAGATTTAAAGAAAATTTGATGGCACACGGGCCCCTATTTACACTATCATCAAGCATGTGCATGCTTATTTGCGCGATTGTCGTTAAAAATAAATGAGATAATACAGTCATGCTGATTTTCGTGGAGCGTGCACTAGATGACAACCACAACAAATAATTGATTTAGGTTCTATTTTTCATGTTTTGTATAAATTAATTTAAGATGTTATTTAAATTTTAAAATTTATAAAAAAAAGTTATAAATATATATGGTTAAAAATTAAATATTAAATTAAATATGTTTTTTTTTTTTTTTACAAACTTGAGTTAAAAATTTGCTTTAATTAGAAGTAAACTTTTTTAAAACTTAATTTTAACTTATTAATTCTAACTTATAGCATATCTTTTTTTAAGAAAAAAATTAATTGAAACAAAACCTTAAGACATCTCTCATTTTTTTAAGTTTTTAATAAATAACCTTTTCAAAATTAATTGAAACTATCAATTTTGAGTTCCAAGATTTATTTGAAGAACTAATTACTCAAGAAATTATAGTATTCTTATAGAGTTTAAATTCTCAAGAAGAATAAAGAGAGCAAACCAATCTATCTTTAAACTATACTAGAATTTATTGTCATTAAAAAATTATTTGAATTTATTAGTTACTAGGTGGTGCGTAAATAATTTTTTAGAGACGGTAAACTCATTTTTAAATTAGTCATCTTTAAGACATCTAACGATTTACTTTACATTAAAAATGTATCTTCAATTATTTTATTTTATTTTCATGTATTCTAGATTTTATGATCAATTTTAATTCAAATATTGATCAAATATATCTAACTAGAATTTGTAATTAAAAGATCATAATTTAAATAATCATTAAACAAAAAATCCAATTGATTAAGCTTTTAAGAATAATGTGTATGAAAATAATTAATGAAACAAATCCATTTATAATTGTTGATAATGAAGATCAACGAGGTACAAGGTAGACAAACACAATCAATCTAAAAACTCAATGGAGATCAACTTACACAAGCTTTTAAGAATAAAATATTAAAATATAAAAATGCATTCCTTTTAGTAACAAATAAGAATGAAGTTATATATAAAACTTTGATTGACCAATTCTAAGTCATTAAAATTTTGAAGAAGATATAATTATATGAATGAAAATAACGTTAATTAGGTGCGGAGCATATATTATAATAACTAAATTTTACTAAATAGGCTTTGCAAAATTAATTGAAATTATCAAGAATTAAGGATAACTCAAAATGCATGATATAATTAAATAAAAAAAAAAACCAAGTGGTCCCAGAAGTGTCTATTTTAATTGTGCTCGTTATTGTTTCATAGAATTGAAATAATCGATTATCATATCAATTGTAAATCTTTCATCAATTTTTTTTCTATATAGACAATCAAATAATTTGCAAGAAAATCATCCTCCATTCGATTATGAAGTCTCATTTTAACAATTTTCATTACTAAAAAAGCTCATTCAGTAGTTGCTATTGAAACAGAAAGAGTAAAAGTAAGTTGAATCAGCCTATCAATGAGTGGATAAATTGTTGATTTTTCAGTTTCAACCAATCATTGACTTTTAACTTATTACAATCATTGTATCCCTGATGACTAGTTCATTGTGTTTTTTTTTTTTTTGTCAAAGGCAAAATGATCATTCCACTATTTCAATCCGAAATAACATGTGTCATAGGCTAAAGTATTTTTTTTAATATATATATATATATAAAACATAAGGCAAACTCATTGTGTACTTGGACATGGATCACTATTCACCACAATAGTACAATTACCATTTTACCCATGCAAAACAATTAATTAACTAGTTATTAGGGGTAGTATGATCTTTTCATAAGGTCCATTAGTCATTATCAAATTGATCAGAGGTAAATTGATATTCTAACATTTTATTAGTACATTGAAATGACTAATTTACCTTAAAAGAATTTGAAACTAGAGTCCAAAGGTTTTTTAGTATTTTTCATCTTTTTTTTTGTTGTAATCAAGTTGATTCGTGAGACAATTTTATATTTTAATTGATATAAAATATAATTAAAAAATCAAAATGGCTGGCGTGTGGGGCGCCTCCACCATCTTCGACAACATATGAGGCATTGTTCGATGATGAAACATTACCTTCTTCGGTGGTGTTAAAAGTGTACACGATGGTGCAGTTGTTAAGATACGATGAACTTTTTTCTTCTCCTCACTCTTTTATCTCTCTTCTCCTTGCAAAAATATAAAGATGTCCTCTCATTTGTTTTTTATTTTTAATTTTGTCCTCATTTTTTTATTGCTATGTATTTTTTTTTAATTGATTCTTTTCTTCAATTTCGTCACTCATCATTTAGTTTCATTTAAATTTTATATTAGACTTGATCTTTAGTCTTTTGATTGCTATTTATATATTTTTATTATTTTCTTAATTGTATTTTATTTTTAATTTCATCCTTCAGCATTTGATTTTAATTTATTTTTGTATCAAATTTGGTCCCCATTCTTTTTATTGCAATTTATTTTGTTTTGGATCCTTTTTTTTATTGTATTTTTTTAAATTTCATTCCTCAATATTTATTTAATTGAGAGTTTTATTTCATGAATTTTTTTATTTATCTTTTATGAGTTAGTTCTAAGCTCATGAACAAGTTCATGGGTTATGAAGGTTAGTGTGAATTGATTTTGGTCTTTTTTGTAGATCCATTTAAAAAATTAATTTTTTTTTCAGTTTCATCCTTTAACTTTTTTTTCTTAATTTTTGTCTCTAATTGTTTTATAACTCTTCACTTTAGTTCCATATTTAATCCACTCTAAGGTCAATTAAGACCCAATCAAAGCCAAACCAGGAAGAGAATAAGAGGAGAAAAAAAGAAGACATAAATTGCCCAACTAGGTTAACTCATTGTGGTCTCATCCATTAGATAGGTTGTAGATTTTATAGGTTAACCCGAGTCAATACAATATGTCATGAATATTGTTTATGATTTAATCATTTAATAGTTCATTGTTTTTCATTTAATCTATGGCTAGGTAGATGTTAAAATGATGGGGGCATGAATATTGTTTTTTAACTAGGTCACCATTTGAACATGATGACTAGTGCACCCTTGGCTCTCCAGGTTGAGCAAGCCACATTGATTTTTTTTATTAATGCATATGGTGATCGATTAATTTCACTTAATACATTGGTCAAACTTTTTATCCTTATTTCAAATATTTTATAATATTAAAAAAATTTAATGTTGCTCATATTTTTTATGCAATAATTGCCTTATGATCCAATCTGTTATGAAGTACGGGCATTAGGCCTAGTATGTATGTGTGTATCACTTCTATTTTTGTCTCAATTACGACAACAATATGTCTTTAGGTAGCGTTTGATTATTATTTTGAGATAAAAAAGAGAGACACAATAGAGATAAAGGAGACAAAATAGAAAAGGAGATGTAGATAGAATTGTGTTTGGTTGTGTTGTACAAGATAGAGTAAATATCTCTATATCTTGTTTAGTTATAGTGGACAAGATAATATGAAATATAAAAAGTTTATTTTACCCTTAACATGTATTCTTATCGAACTTTTATAGATATATATGTGTGTGTGTGTGTGTGTGTGTGTGTGTGTGTGTGTGTGTGTGTGTGTCAAGTGTTGAAATTGATAATATTATAATAACCCTATTTATAAAACTCGAACTGGCTTATCAAGTTAACCTGGAACCTAACTGACTTAGGATTTGGATCGGTATGAGTTTTAGATAAAATATAGGAATGATTAACCCGACTTGACCTGGTCGAAATGCAGGTTGACTCGAGATAAAACACAGATAAAAAAATAATGATTTTTTTTTGTCAAAAAAGGTTGCATGGATCATTATTTTTTTAAAAAAATTGGATCTACCCAGGTTGACCCTCCCAATCTGTGATCCAAGCTTTGCCTTGGGTAAATTCCCGAGACTTACACCGGGTTGACTCTCGAGATAAATTTTAAAACTATAATAATAATCACTTTTATTCATATGTTGACCCAGGTCAACCTGAGTTGACCCTTTTAACTTGTGACTCTGGCCTTATCCTAGTCGATCCCTGAATCTGGTTTAAAAACTATGATATTTATCAATTTTATAGTTATAATGACCCGAGTCAACCTTAGTTAACTCTCTTGACCTGTGACTTGGGTCTTGCCCTAGATCGACCCCCAATTCGGGAATTAAAACTATGATAATAATAATTTTTATTCTCATGTTGACCCAGGCCTTACTCTTGGTCGACTCCCGAGTCGGGTTTTAAAACCATGATAAGAACCACTTTTATTCTTTTCGCTAATTGTGGTCAACTTGACTCTTGACTTGGGCCTTGTTCAAGATCGAACCCTAAGTTGAGTTTTAAAACTATAATAATAACTATTTTTATCCTTATATATCTTAATTGAATAATTTTGGAATTAATTTTTTAAAAGAATATTTTAGAAATAAACAAATAATAAATATTATCTTTTAAAATATGTTTCCCTATGCCTCCTGTTTTAGAAATGTACGACATATTTACCCGGTTATATTTGCTAAATTTAGTTATTAAAATAATTTTTTATTCAATTAAACGATAATAGAAATAGAGACAAAAATTAAATTTATTGAATAAAATAAAAGGGAAAAAACACTATTTAAGGCTATATATATTAGAAATATTATCTGAAAAGAAAATATTTTTTATTTTCAGAAATAAAGTTTATCTATACGAAAGATAAAAAAAAATTATAGATGAATCAGAAAAATTCTTTAAAATTTAAATACATAACCAAAAAAAATATTAGTAATTTAAAAGAGACTCTCTAAATAAAATGAAAGAGAGAAGATATATTAATCTACATATAAATAAAAAACAATTGAGAAAAAAAATATAAAAAATTATTAATTTTAAAAAAGAATTAGAAAAAATATAATTTAGAACAAAAATGTTTAATTTTGTAAGATGAGACATTTACCCGGTTGTGTTTTCTTACTTTATTTATTAAAATTCTTTCTTTTATTCAATCAAACGATAATAGAAATACAAATACAAATTAAATTAATTGAATAAAATAAAAGGAAAAAAACATTGTTCAAGGCTGCACATATTAAAAATATTATCTGAAAAAAATATTTTATTTTAAAAAATAAATTTCATCTATACAAAAAATATATAAAAAATATAGATGAATAAAAAAATCTTTTCAAAATTTAAATGCATAACAAAAAATATATTTGTCTTTTAAAAGAGGCTCTCTGAACAAAATGAAATAGTGAAAAGATATTAATCTACATATAAATAAATTTGTTTTTGAGGAAAAACAATATGAAAAAAGCATTAATTCAGAAAATAGAAAAAAATAATTTAGAAAAAAAAAAGAAAAAAGCAAAGTCCATGTGCTACTAGGCTTGAAAAGCCAGGCCAGTTCGCGTGACTGAGCTCTTATTTTTTTGTTGTATTTGGGGCGGATGACATGTCGTACGCCTTAATATTTGTTTTTTTAAAAAACTAAAAACACGTTGTTTTATTTACCATGGTTGCCCAAAAATCGAGGCTTAAGGTTTTTTGACTAAAAAATCCATTTTTTAAACCCATTTTGACCCAAAACACCTACATAAACATATTAGAATTCATGATAAATTTATCCATGACCTTTAAAAAACCAAAAACATGCCACTAAACCAAAATAAACCCTAAACTAAAAATTTACCCGAGTTTAAATATGTTTTTTTCATGAACTTTCAAGGTAAAAAAAACACCTAATATGAACTCCCCTCATCAATTCGAACCATTTGACACAAATATTGACCGTTTTAGTGGTCTAAATTGGTGTCAACGACCTTTTTCTCTCTATCTCCGAAATCCAACAACCTCTCTCTTTTCTCTCTCAACCAGGGATGAAAAATGAACTTTTGTATTAAAATTGAATTAGAGAAAAATTGAGGTACTGAAATTAAGAGATTTGTGTAATGTTTAAAGTTAAAATTAAGATCAAAATGTATTTTTTTTTAAACTTTTAACACGCGATCCATGTTTGACGCCTCTTTCATCTTGGTCCTCTTCTTTGAATTTCACAATTGACTAAAAAATCAAAAGCAATTGGCTTTCAATTAGGATCAAATTACACAAAATAAAACCTTGAGGACCGAAATGAAATTGCAAAAATGCACGCCCACAGTGTTTTATACATACAGTAAAATTACCACGCATTTTAGATTTCTAGTTAATAAATTCACTTAAAAATTATTCAAATAACAAATTTATTTTTATATATTTATCTCTTTATTGTTAACTGAATATATTTATGTCTGTATCATCTCATCTTCTATTTCAAAATAATAAATAAACGCTAAACGTTTCAATAAGTTTCGAAGATTGTATTTGTAGTTTCAATAATTAAGGACAATTCAAAAAGCATGATATATTTCTAACCTTGCCACGATAATAAAAAAAAAAAATCCAAGTGGTCCCTAACGAAATCTCTTATTGGAGCCACCTAGGCCTTGAGATTCTGAAGAGATTGCCCCTGATTCAGTCTACACACACCCACACACACACGCGTAGTTAACTTAATATTAAAATCAAATCTCTTTTTGTCTAGAAATTACGACAGCGATATGCCTTCTAATGTTTCAATAGGTTGCATGGATATATATATATATATAAGAAGAAGAAGAAGAAGAAAGCAAGCAGAAATAATGGTTGTGCAAGCAACCGAGATTTCTAATGCATGGTCCCTAACGAAGAAAAAGAGTTCCGAAAATATACTTAGCTAATATATTTTTCCAAGTCGACAAATGAATGCTCATATTGGGTCAAGGTAGTCAATGAATATATAAACAAATCCATGCTGATATTGGGTCAAGGTAATCAATGAATTGCTTACTTTTATGCTCATATGAAAGGTTATGAATAATTTAATTAAATAAAAAAATAGTTTGTAGATCTGTTTATAATAAGTAATTTACATAAGTGATGTAAATGGATATAAAAAATAATATACATTTTTTTTACGTAGTGAACACAATACGTCCAGCTTGATGTTGCACCTTTAATTTTAAATGTAGTTTAATTGCACTCCACATCTCCTTCACTCCGACTTGGTCAGACCTGAGGCGTGACAACTTTAACAAATATTGCTCATCATACGTCTATGCGAATCCAAAAAGGTGTTGTTGATTGATGGGGGAACAAAAAAAAGAAAAAGAAAAAAGAAATTGCCCAACCTTTGATTAGGCAACCCAACCCAACCTTACCGAGCTTCTCCTCTCTTCCTTTTAGCGAAACCCTTTCCAAACCAAGCCTAACCGAACCCTGCACCTATCTCTTGCTAATAAACAATCTCTTCCAGACCAATCTTTCCACTAAAAGCTATCACTAAGCCTGACCTAATCACCATCTCTTCTAATGATTATCCTTGAGCATTATTATCCTTTAGCATTAACTTTCTTGGCTTGCTATTTTTACCATTAATGACTTACTTTTAGGCATCAACCTGTCAATCCACCAATAACAAATATATCACACCAATAAAGGACTCAACTTTATAATAAAACAGATATTCTTTATTATTTTCCCCTCTCCATCAAGTAAGCTTATATAACCTCTGGTATTTATAAATACTAAAGGCTACCAGGTAAGAAGGGATTATGACAAGCTCACTCAAGCTACACCCTGCATTACTCTCTCTACTCTATTTACACTCTTTTCACACATTTCACTCCTCTTATATCTACTAACTTAAACACCAAAGGGTCCTTTGTACCAACATGGGACTTGTTTTGTAGAAAAGTTTGTGACTAGTGATCTAGTCACTTCTCCAACCCATGATTGCAGCTATAGAAAATAAAATCCTATCTATGATTTTTCATGACTTCATCATTCATCGAGCTTTTATTAGTTTTTAGTTTACTGATTATCAACCCAATTAATAAATTCATGGTCCAATCCTCTATCTTAATCTTTATTATTTCCTCTCTCCCTTTAAACTATCACCTTTTGTTTCAAAACTCCATTCTATAAAATAATATTTTCACATTTGATCTTAAAATAAGATTAGACTTATTTTGAAAAGTCTTCACTCTCTCTAGTTTTTTCCATCCATTATATTCACTACCAAGAAATTAGAAAAAAGCAACCAAAATGCCGACAAAAAAATATTATATCGTGGTTTACCGATGAAAAATGCAATGGAAATTTTTGTCAATAATTTTAGATGAAAATGACAAAGGAATAAAAAAATTATGTTAGCATTTTTGTCTGCAATTTTGAAGTTTCAAATCATATATGAAAATGCCGATAGAAATTCCATTAGTGATTTTAAGAGAAATTAAAACCCGACAATAGGTTAATTCAAACACAATCTCCACAACACAATCTAACTACCACAACTTGCTAGTGTTGGCGAAATAATTCTCCCTAGGCCTGAGCTTCTCTCTATTGGTTCCTTTTCTTGTCAAGTTTCACTCCAGCAAGTAAGCAAACCCACAAATTTATGTTTTAACTCATTTATATTTCAAGTTAATCTATTGAAATTTGTTTGTAGTATTTGTAATTTACTTGTATATTTAAGTGTTTTAGTTGTTGTATAATTCAAACTTTAGAGTAATAATGTAGAATTTATATTTTAGGGATTGTTTAGGATTTGGGTAAAATGGACTTAATTCTTGACTAAATAAAATTGAGTGTGATTTTGTAATTTAATGGAAACCAATTATTTGTTTTGTCAATTTTATGGTTAAGTTGAAAATTTAGGGGAAATTAATTTTGTGTGGAATTGATAATAATTAAAGGTATTAATTTAGGCTAAATAAGTTTTAATTGAAGAAATAATGGATAATTAGTTGGGTCCCAATTAATTTTAGTCACTTTAGAATTTATTGAAAAATTAGGGAATATTAAATTAATTTGTAATTGATAATAACCAAGTTATTAATTGATGTTATTTATTCTTAAATTGAATAAATAATAGGTAGTTAGTTGGGTACCACTTATTGTTTTTAGCAATTTTGTGATTTAGTTGAAGATTCGAGGAAAATAGAATATGTATGGAATTGATAACAATTAGGATTAAGTATGTTTCAACTTATGAAGTGTAATAGTTATTGGATTATGAATTATATTTTTCTAAATTGGAGGAATTAAGTTACTTTGAAATTAAAGAAAAGATGGATTATTAAGTTGTTATTGTGAATTAGTAGTTGGTATGTGTAGGTTAAATATTTTTATTCATTTTTAATAAATAGTTGAATTTATTATTAGTATGTTTTATTATCATTTTAGAATGTGTAAGACATTTGTGGATGCTTTATAATGCATTATATTTATATTTGTTGGATAATTTTATTGTAGTTTTTTCTAATTTGAGTTCATTCTTTCCTTTTAAGTACCATGTTTTCAAGAAAAAAGCAAGTCCAAGTCCAACAAAAACGCTCTTATAATTGAACAAGTACCTAATGTAGAAGTTATCAATCAAGGCTCAACCATTGAGGATTACAGATCGAGCATACCTTCATTGATAAAGCCCATTTCAAGCAAATGGATAGCAGAATGGAAAGGCGACCTTTCAATGTAATTGTTTTATCTCATGATGTTACTTAATTTTATTGTGTTATTTTAATTTTTACAATTATATGAAAATGGATTATTTAAATTGATTTTTAAGTTTACCAGTGTTGAAGCTACTGATTTCGTTACATCTACAATGAAGTGATTATTCGAAGAACCATTATTTCAATGGAGTCACTTGATGACCATCCTAAATGAACACACATGGTAGATGCTTGGTGGAAAAATTTTAAATTTAGATAAATAATTTTAAATTCAAGTAACTAGGTTTTTAAATTATTAAAAGTAATTCAAGTATGAAATCAATCAAGGAAAAATTTAGATCGAAACGTGAGCAACGAGATGCTTGTAAAGAGAGTATGGAAAAACCACAGTGTGACTGGATAAGTTTAAATAACTAATATTCAATATGTTCTTATAATTAAGTGTTATATTATTCTAATTCCATTTTCTTTTATTTTCTTACTTAATTTCTTTATAATAAGCTTAAATCATATATGAGTTAACTATAGGTTGTACCAGGTTGTGTAATTTTTGGTACAATGCCCACACAAGAGCATTGAAAATTAAGGTTAGATTGAATGACATAATGATATGGAAAAGGTATAAATTGAAGCATGTCATAGACTGTAATTAAGCAATGTATCTTGAATTTATTGTATCAAAAAGTTTACCCATTATGATATATTTTATTATTTTTCTTGAAGTTTAATTATGTGTTTATTAGCAAGACTTTTGACAAATCATTTACTTTACAGTAAAAAAAGTTGGGTTGAGAACTGACTCCATTGTATTTGTATGAGGAAACTCATATCAAGTACGAGATATGTGGAAAAAGAGAAAACAATTTATCGATAAAAGTGTGGATGTGTTTGTTATAAGTGTTTTGATAGTTATTATTGGATTAAGATTGTTTATTTACATCAATAATATGAAATGTAATTAAATTTTAAAACTCTATCTTTTTATAGGAGAGATATAATGCCAACATGGTTGAGAAATTTGATGAAGAAACTTCAATCCATCCTTCTCACGATCCTTAAATGTGGTTGGAGGTTACTGCAAGTGATAGACTGAATAAAAATCAGGTTTATAGTTTGTCTATGGAATCAGCCCGAGAATTAAGGAAGGGTCGCATTGTTTCAACTTTAGACACATCTCATTCAATCCCAAGCTAGCTATTGATCACATGAATTTAATAAGTGGCTGTTAAGTTGGGGAAGATGAATGCACAACTCCTAAAATAAAATAGGATGTATTTGGCTCAACTAAGTGCAGCTAGGTGTTCCTTTTCCTCCCCCTCCTGGACCTTCCACTTCATCATATTTTTCTCCACCTCCATATCCACAATCAGCTCATCTGATGTGATGTACCAGATATACTTTACCTTTTGATCTAATTATATTCAATTGGAATTTGAATGGTTTCCTATTGGTATATATCTCTTATTATTAATTTCTATTTTTTTAATGTTTGTATTTAGAATTTTGTTTATCTCATTGTTATGTACTATTTATATGAATTTACTTTTTAAATCTTCCAATTATAGAAACTCATAGGTTTGTGTAATCCATTTACTATTATTTATTGTGAAATTTGCATAAGTCAAATTTTAGAGATGCTTTTTTATTGTGGTCATGAGTAATTGTTTGCTTAGGGATTATAACAAACAAAACAAAAAATTGAAATCTCCGATGGAATCAATATTGCATCAATATTTTTATTGGAAATTCCATCGGAATGTTCATATCCATTCTAGAACTTTTGGTAAAACTTACAGAACGTGTGGCAACTTGGTGAAGAAATCATCAACGAAATATTTTGTTGGAAAAATAAACGGCGATAGTTTTTTTTAAAAAATTATTTCATCGATAATTTCGTCTGCAATTTTCAATTTCAATTGAGTTGCTAACAGAAAATGGACGGTAAAAACTTACTTTTACATGCCATGATTTTTGTTTAAGATTTTGTCGGTATTGGAAATTATCAACAAAATTGTCGACGAAATAAAAAACCTAACGAGTTAGTTTTTTATAATAGTATTTCATCTTTGTTTTCACTAGCAATTTCTAATACTAACAAACTATTTGGTCGACAATTCCCAATTTTATGGTGATGATTGTCCAAGTGAAAGCCTCGTATATATAAGTTCCTTTAATTTGCATATATGATTGGAATAACAGTACATATGTATACGACATATGGTTGATCATTGCGTGAATAACTAGCTATTTAATCCTGTCCCTTATTACAATTGCATGGATAATGACATTATCACATTCACATGTGAAACTGACTAAATGAGGAGGTGACAAGAGGAAAAAAATAACAGATAAGTAAATGACTAATTTAACATATAAGTATTGGAAATTGGGTACGTTGCTTTCAAAAATTTAATATAATCATATTAGTATCATTCAAAAATAATAAATTAACTAAAAAAAAACTTATAATGAAAAAAACAACAAAAAAACATAATCATATTGTGTTTTAGATTGAATTTTCCTCCAACTTTTTTTTTTAATGTTTTTGATAGTAATCGAGAGAGAATATTACTAAGATTTAGTTAGTATCATTCAAAAATAATAAATTAACTAAAAAAAACTTATAATGAAAAAAACAACAAAAAAATATGAGTATATATTAACTTTATGCATTATCGGGCAGTATTGAAATAATGGCAATGCATTGCTTATGGCGATATTTTCTACTTGATAGGCACAAGTAGTTTGTTTCTCGACGTAGATTACATATTTAGTTTCAGTGGAACTGTGTAAGGATTGTGACTCGTGATGGATGATGAAGATACACTTGGTGGTTATAGTTCAAAGTTCAAACTGTAATGTAGACAATGAAAGTATTTGTCAGTGTAGTTTTGGTTGCTTTTCAAATAATTTTTTGTACCGAAATGCATGCTAATGATGCTTTTTTATTTTTAAAAAATTATTTTTGACATCAGCATATCAAAACGATCTAAAATATACAAAACATATTAAATTTTAATAAAAAAAAATTGAATTTTTTGGGAACGCCGTTTGCACCGCGTTCCCAAATGTATTCAAAGATAACTTCAACCAAGGTTTTGTACTGCAATGAAATAATAATACAGGTTTTTATGATGAATGAAATATTTTATTTTAATGAATCAAGCTGATGTGAAAATTACATATCTAAAATCATTAAAAAAAATTAGTTTTGATTAACACTCAAACAAATCTAAATCTAGAGAAGATCAGTGATTTGTTTTGGAAGAACAAGATGAGTCGATGGACATTGACTCCAATATCTGAAATGTATTATCCTCCTTTACCAATCTGAATACTTCTTGATCTATATTAGATAACATTATTCTATGTTGAAAATATTGATTATTGATTGATGAGCAGACTGATTAGCAAGAGTTTGCTTGGCCAATATTGTTGTGGCCCTAAAAGCTAATTCTTGGCCATATAGTTAGGCCAATTTGCAAGAACTTTATCAATAGAGACTAAGCTGGATACTTCCTAGGAACTTCAAAGACCAAATTATATAAAATCATGAAAAGTTTTGCAAATTGGGAAATATTTTGGCAACAACAAGGCATGAATAGCAAATTCGGCTGCAACACTTGAATTATTTTTCGTAAGTATATTTTAGTGTTTAGGAAAATATTGATAATTTACTTGTGCTACGCTCGATCGGTATCAATTTTTTTAACAAAAAATATTTAGACATTGTTAAAGTATTTTCTAGAAGAATTATTTTTTTTAACCATGTAAGGATTGATTCGATATAATCCAGTCAACTTGACAAGTTTAAAGGCAACTTCGACAACAGAAAAAAAAAACATAATTTGACTCAAAAAAACATTTTAAGATTATAATTTTTTTAAAATAATGAGATAACAATATATTAGATCAATCCAGGTCAACCAAGGTTAAGATGTAAAATTTACGACTTAGATCATGAGACTGTGATAACTTTATAAAAAGTAAATCAAATATTTTGAAGCCTAACTCTCAATCTACCGAATGTTGAATGATGGGATTGAAAAAAATACAAAAAATACAAAAAAACAAAGTCAAACCAGGTTAACTTATCAAATCTGGATCATGAGACTAGGATAATCCATGTAGGAAGCAAATCAAAACAAATTATAAAACTCAATTCTCAATCAATTCAATGTTGAATGATGAAATTGAAAAAAAAAAACAATTACAAAATGACATAGAAAAGATCCAAGTCAACCCAGGTTAGCCCTGAGTGTTTATGTTTCAGTTTTTAAGTCCTATAAATAGATGAAGAAATTCAAGGTTGACTATGTAAGTATGAAAAAGTTATCATAAAATCTTTCTTTTGATTGCGAGATACTTATTGCCTTCATATAGAATCTAGTCATAATTTTTTTATAATGCTTGAGGAGTAATTTGTGACATTTTATTAGTTATTTTTAATGATCTACTTTGAAGAAAGAGACAAACACAAATAGAAGAGAAAATAAAATTCATGACCCATCGAAAGTGATAAAAATATATCTACCTAGGATTTTGTTTTCTACTTGTATATGTTTCTTTCTTCAAAATGGACCCTATAAAGTAATTAATAAAATATTACCCTAAGAGTCATAAAAATTCTCTATTCTATGAAGAAAAAATTTAATTGATAATAATTAGATGATGCTCCAATTAGAGCACATTAATATCAAGATAAAGAATATACAAATTTATTAATTCATATCATTACCAGAAAAGTGACAAATGCAAATGAAAATACCGACATAAACAATTTTATCGATAAATTACGGTGACATTTACCAATGAAATATGCCCTTGCTATGTCCCTCGATATGTACCAACATAAATTATATGTGGGTGTATATCGAGAGAATTACAGTGGAAAAAAAAGGAATAAAAAAAAATTGATGTGTCGCTTTACAGAAGGTATTTTATTGACAAAATAAATTTGTCGGTAAATCCATTACTAAGATTTAAGCTATGACCTGACAAGCGACCCTCCTCTTCCCCTTCCTCATTTCTTGTTCTTGTTCTTTTTTTTTTCTCTATAAATAATAACAAACCCTCATATTTTATCACAAATCAAATTCTTATCATCATAAATTCAGTCACCTTAATATTTAATTTGTCAGCATCACTGTTCTGGTTCAATTTTTTTTTTAGAATTTTTCATATGAGGTAAGCAAAACTATCCTTTTTTTAAAAAAAAAAATCATTTTTAAAATGTTATTTTTTATGATATTTTGATGTAGTATATGTATATATGTATAAATGAAGTTCTAAGTTTGTTGACAAATTAGCCTAAGTCTTTCGATACAATATGTAATTAGCTAACAAAAACATTAATCATCATTTGCATAATATAGAATAAAAGTAAGACGAGAAATGATAATGACAATATATTTTATTTATTAAGTTGTTTTTATGAAAATACAAGGAAAGAGGTGAAAGGTATCGTGTAATTCTTAAAGGCAATGAACTTCTAATATATGTCACAAGCTTAAAGTACATCGATCTGTGATAATAGTTAATAATATACATTTCAATCTTTGTAATATTTTCAAGCACTTGTATTTCATTTTGAGATTTTAGTATCAATATATTACAATTATAAAATAAATATACTAAAAATCCATCAATTACATCTTCTATAATGAGAAATTAACTTGCTAACTTTCTCAACGAAATATCCGTAGTTTATCACTTCAAAGTGCTTTTCCATGGCATCGTTTGGACATTTGTTGGCATTAACCTTGTTAATATAAACTATCATGCATTGCGATTCACTATATGCGCAAGACTCCAAATTTTCCAGTAAATTGCATTGCAGGTTGAACTAGACTCTGAACGTTGACCTTTTAATAAGTTGATGCTCTCGATGTTCTGCTAGATAACAAGGTGACATGTTTGATAAAAAGAAAAGCGACATGCAGGAAGATATGCATAGAGATCCCACATAACAAGTGAGACAGGATCATTTATTCTTTGATTATATCTTCTCAAATCTCAATCTTGTACTCTTCAGTAAGAACTTATCGTTCCTCTCGGATCATAATGTGAACAGCAATATTCGGTGCCGCCTGAGGTTCCAATTTTCCGAAGACCTTGCCAAAAATATAGCATAATCTATGATTTGTCTCAGATTCTGGTGATGTGAATTGTGATTCGTTTTCTGTCTCTTCTAGTACCACTGTTTTCTTCAAAAACTAATATTTCAACATTTTACACTCACAACTATGAGCTAGAGGTTGTAATGAATTACGTCCTCTGGCGGATCTCTTCAGACTGTACGTACCGGGTTGATATGATGGCGCCTAGTTTGACAAGTCCATCTGCACAGAAATTCCCATTTAAACCAAGCTTCATTGAAGGTCTATGTAATTTACCATTTAGAGCTTACAGAAGTAACAAGGACGAAGAGAAAACAAACAGAAAAATTGAGGCATATCAGTACAGATCCCTTATGCTGCCGGAATCATGATTTCAACATAATTCTAGTTGCTGGTTGTTCGTGGTCCAAACTCATGGTTTTTGTTCTCATCTCAAAGTTTCTGGGCAAGATGCCCGCATAATCTGTTCAGAATGATATATACTTACATGAATTCTATAATACCCTGCAGTGTTGAAAATGTCCATACACAAATATAGCAGCTATAGAAGGTGACCATAACAGTTCCCATACAAAAACAAAATCCAAAACAGCTTCAGTTAACGTGTAATCCATAACATCTGCCGACCATCCACTCAAAAGTAGCTAGTCGAGACAAATTCTAGTTTACTTTTCAGAAATTATCAATTTGAATATTACAAACTTCAAGATTATTAGAAACTTATATAATTATTAATTTTAGAATCTTAAAGGATTAATCGAGATGCACATAAATTAACCTGGACTCACAGTTAAAAAAAAAAAAAGTAGCCTAGTCATTTCCACACAAGTGAAAGCAGCCTTCATTGGGCATAGCCTAGCTAGCCAATCCAATGCACCACGTGAATTCTATATAACTTTTTATCTTAATTTGAAAAATGTCGCTCAAGATTTCATCCCGAATATTCTCTTCAAATTCCTGTTCCTTTCCTTGCCATGAACATGGTTGCTTGTATTTATAATCATCCCTGGGGCTTCAAGGTGCCATGACAAACATAGCTCTCGGAGTCCTGAGAGTTCTGATACAATTTTACTTGAAATGGGAAAAAATCCTTGTAAATTGAGCATCCAAAAAATAGCCATTTTGGATTAGCTAAAAAGAAGTAAAAAGATATGCGCAACACTCAGGAGAGTCAAATTTATGAGAAAAAATATTAAATGGAAACAGCGAAGCAAATTACAAAACATTATATAATCTTACAAAATGCACGTAGGTACCAGCTGATCACCACGCAGCCAATGAGCACTAGTGTACTAGCTAGATAGTTGTGTTTACAAAATTTATCAAGAGATTCTGTTTGCAAGTACAAGTCAAATAATTAATTGTATATCGATGAAACCAAAGCTTTGCCTTATCCTAACAGAAGAAGGAATCACTCATGCAAGAAAACCACGTTCTCGTGACAGAAACTGTGTACACACATGCACAATAGTGAACGATCAATTTCTAAAATAAAAAAACATACAAACAATATTCACATCACGTACTAAAGTACTATAAAACTCTCACTATTAGAATATTCCATATCATTAATGAAATATTTTATCGATAGTTAACAAGTATGTCAGTAAAAAATATATCAATAGATTTACAAACAAATAAAATATGTTAAAAAAAATTTATTTGTTTTATTCCGTCGGTATATTTATAGGTAAATAATATAATATATCACCGATAAAATATCATTTGTAATTTCTTTGATGTGTTAACAGTGATAGTAATAGTTGTTGTAATTCCTTTTTAATTCTCTAGAATATACCGACAATTTAGTTTTGTCGATGACCCCATCAGTAATAGTGATATTTATAGTAATTTTTTTCCAATTCCCTGGAATTTATCAATGAAGTTGTGCCGTTAAAAACCTTGTCAGTAATATTTTAAAAAAATATATTGCACAGAAGTAGAAAAATAATTAAAATAAATTTATTTTATAATTTTAAAATATATTAGTATAAAAATCAAATATTTATTACAAATTTAAATATTTGCACGTTCAAATACAATAAATCTAAAATAAAGACGGCGCTGGAGGACGAGGAGGAGGACGTGGAGTCAATTAGGGGGCGCATATGAACTACCCATCTGTGATCTTATCTTCCTTACTAATCGATAAAGTTCTTCATAATCAACAATGAGTCGTTTATATTTATTATTAAGATGGGTCATCCGATCCTTTACTAAGTTGGGTCGTCTCAGCTTAAACTTGTTCTCAAAGAATTACTTGGATGACCATAGATTGTTGTCTCAATCTTAATTCTAAAGTCCCAATAATCAATACACTACAGCCTACCTGTATATCCTCGGTCATAGTGTTAGAGATATCATAAACCCGATTTCTATCAGATCTACTAGTAGATTCAACCTCTAACCATAAATTTGGATCGAGTTTTGGATGGGTTGAAGGATCATTCTTGTATCTCTCAAGCAATGGGGTTTTATATGCTTCAGGAAAAAAAAAACTAGTCAGTAAATAAAAAAAATTATAACTTAAAAAATTGTTGAAATCCAACTTACCATGAGCTTTTGAGCTCGATTATTCAAGAGTTGTTACACCTCTTTTTCTGATGGTTCTTATTTCGCACGTGGGTTTCAATAAAAAACTTTATCGGTCATGGATCATGCCCAAGCATCATAGCCTGCAAAAAAGCTATTGTTAGTTAAATATTTTCATGTAATACAACAATTTTTTAAAAAATCTCTTATAAAATAGAATCTTACCATCTGCAAAATGAACAAAATGGATTTTCTAGTGTGTGTGGTAATGGAACTATGAATCTCTTTGGTCTGGTTCTTCGAACGAGACTATGACCACCATAAGAAATTTTCAGACATCACGTGTTGGATATAAGCATCCCATATACCCTCTGAGACGCATGGAAGTATAAAATCCCTCTATAAGGCCACGTCTTCTCAGCTTGGAAAACCTTTATTTTTTTATTTTTTATTTTTTATGGGCCTTAGACCAAAAATCATATAACCTAATTCATAGAAAAATAATTATTGGTTAAGATTATGAAAAATTAATTTTTGATATGTGCTTCAACTAGGAACTTACACCTACGTAGGAAAATCATTGATAGTCTACATTAAAGTTATCTACATCTGAAAATCATATTTTCTTGAGACATCATATATATGTCAAAGTCCTGAATTACTAGTACTGATTCACCTCATCAATCAAAGGTCAAAGATAAACATTAATATTCCTACCCGGATTATTACGACCGGGTATTGCCGTAGATAAAAACATGAACTCTAGTTTCATACACATCCTCAGTGGCAAGTTGTAAATTGTAAGTGTCATCGACTAACAAGAATAAAGTAAAGCAAATGATCCGAAGGGATTGGATCTATTTGTACATAACTCAACATGTACATTCTATAGTTTCATTGAAAACTGAAGATGCAACCTATTAAACTACTTTTAGGCTTCACCATTAGAAGGGTGCAACATGACTCTATTCACTATATCATGTGAATGATGCCATGTCATATGCTTAATAGTCTTTCAAGACATGAATAACTTTTACAGTCTAAGAGTAAATGAGAAGTATCTTAGTTTTTTATATGCGACAAAAGTCATTCACCTACTAGTTTTGGGTTTATACCAAGCATACCCACAAATTCTACACTCGGTTAAATCTGTATTTTCACGGTAGTACAACATGAAAAAATTTAGACACATGTTAATTTTCTAATATCCTAGGCTAAGGGGTTTCATTATGAATTTAGTATCATAGAAGTTATTTTTCTGTTTATTTCATTAAGGTAAAATGTTTTTCGTCCATTCGATGATTCTATCATAACTAGCCTCACTCAACCTATGATCTGACTTGATGGTAAATACTTATGCAACGATTGATAATTTACTGTGATTTGTGCATCCACCCCATAATGGTTTGTCGGAATCTTTTAAAACTTCAAAAAACCTAGTTGCACCTGCATTTGGTTCTTCATTTACAATTGAACATTTACTTACATAATCATGATTCATTCTCATTGCATTTATAAGCATACTCCTATAACGATTATTATTATCATCTACAACTCTATGAACATTTCTAGAGTTAGAAGTTAACCCAATCATCCTTCTGTCATCGTCTCATAAGGAACACAAAGTTTTCCATATGCAAACCAACACAAGTATTTTTTTTTCATGAATCCTTTATGTAAAAAAAGCATAATAACAACATTTAGAATGAAAAACTGTTATTTTTACACCTCTTATATGGACATTTAATACTGTCTCTACTAATATTTTTCAGATTAAATATTGTGTAATTAATAAAACCCTCAATCTCTTTACAATAATTCATCATGTGTAACTCTTTGGGTAAAACTCAATGCATCCAAGAAGGATAATTTATTACGTGTATGAAATATATATAGAATAGTGATGGCATGTATTAATTAATAATGTGAACTAAACAAATTACCGTTACCCATTTAATTAACTATTATTGGTTGGATTCAAAATTATTCAATTTATTTTAATATTACCCTCTAATGATTATTATTTTTTCTCTAAAAAAACTCAAAACCCCTCCAAATTTACCTAAATTTTCAACTTGACAATAAAATTGATAAAATATAAAACGTACCCATTAAATAACCCATTATTTATTTTATTATACAAAATCAAACTCAATTTTATCACATGACAAATAAATATAATTTTTCAAAATTTAAAACAAACCCTAACTTGTACAAATCATAAATTTATACAACAAATTTCTATAGGAAAAAGCTATAAAACAACACACATACAAACTACATATACTACATGAAAATACCAAAAACTTAGCATAAGAAAAAGAGGTTACAAAAAAAAATGGATTGGTTTGTTTACTTATTGTGGCGAATCTTCAAAAATAAATTGAATCAGAATAGGGATATTGACAAACAAATTGTTAGGGTGACCAGATTTGTGATGATGTGAACTTGATTTGTGACAAAATGAGGAGGGAAATGGTGTTGCTTTTTGCAAGAAAAAAAGAAAGAAGAAGGAGAAATGAGGGAGGGGGAGAGGGGGCGTCGTTTGACAAGTTTTAACTTAAATATTATCAATGAAAATTAATGACAATTAGTTTTTATTGATAATTTCGTTTGTAGTATTGACACATCATATTTTTCGACAAAAATAACAAGGAAATGCCTACCCAATTTTTTTTTCATTTCTTGATTTCAACTTGTAATTCTTAGTATTCACCGACGAAAGTGTTTTCGTCGATGAATATCGATGGAAATAACAACGTTATATTCCATCAGTAAATTTCATGTAATTTACTAATATTATTTTTTCTGTCGATATTTATGTTAATAATACAAACAACAAATAGGAAAGGGGAGAAAGGAAATTAAATTAGAAAAAAAAAATCCATATGTACTGCATCATATAATTAATTACTAGTAAAAAAAGAAAGGAAGATATCAAGTAAATTAACAAACAGAAAAGACTTCATAAACCAACAATCATATAACAACAATTGTCGTTTGGATTGATGATTCCAAGATAATCCATTATCATTATAAAAAAAGAGGAGCTTCAAGCGTCCTATGCTATCTCTATGAATAGAATGACCATGTGCAGTCCTGAACTCCTTCCAGGGTTCAGGTTTCATCCAACAGACCAGGAGCTTATCATTCATTATCTGAGAAAGAAAGTCTCATCTTCAAATCTGGAAGTCGTTATAATAGCAGACGTGGATATCTACAAATTCAATCCATGGGAACTTCCAGGTGCTTAATTCATTCTTCTCAACCAAAATATGTTTTTATGTCTTTCAAGTAGTGTATTGTTCATAATTTCAATGGAAAGATGTGGATTTTCTTGCTGCTTTGGTACAAAAAAAAAATTGCTTTTCTGATATCCTAGTTTGGGATATCTTGAAGCATCATTCTCTTTGCCATTGTTGTTCTGTTTACCTGTGCAGGAAAAGCCTTGTTTGGGGAGAGCGAGTGGTTTTTCTTTAGCCCAAGAGACAGGAAATACCCCAATGGTGCTCGTCCAAACAGGGCAGCTGGATCAGGTTACTGGAAAGCAACCGGAACCGACAAGCCAATCCTCACCTCCAATGGATCACAGTGCCTTGGGGTGAAGAAAGCTCTTGTGTTTTACAAGGGCCGGCCTCCAAAAGGCATAAAAACAAGTTGGTTGATGCTTGAGTACCGCCTTCTTGATGATACCCACCATCTGCATAGGCTCAGGGGATCGATGCGAGTAAGTCTTTTAAGCTGTTCTTTTCGATAAAAGCCCGTATAAAGAAACAGAGATATGTTGATCGTGAGAGTAGGATGTAGAAACAGTGTCATACAGACGTCCATGGAACAGTATAATATATCTGGTTCTACGTAAGATGAAACTTCTTGTTTCACGAGGGAAATTTTTTAATTAAAGAAGAATAAACATCAAACTAACCATATTAGTAATTAAGTTCTATATATATTCTTGATAAACCGAAGAAGTAGTCATGTAATTTTATCCTTGAACTAGTCAACTACCTTCTTTTCGGACAAAGTCATCCAAAGAAAATAAGGAACTGGTTAATGAACAAAAGCTGAAAGGCCTAACTTAAAGTTGAATCCAATGATAACAGCTTCTATTATTCATCCGTATTTTAAAAATATTCGCTTTTATAACAAAACCCTCTTCGACTGACTGTGGAGTCTTCTTCTATATATATCCTAGTTGGATGATTGGGTTTTATGCCGGGTTCGCCAGAAAAGCAACACTCGACCACAAAATGGAGACGATCATCGCAGCAATTTTAGCAGCTTCTCTCCATTTACTAGCTTGAGGTGCTTACAAGGTCAAGAAATATTCAAGAAGGGCAATACCCTTAAAGACTATTATTATGATCTTCAGCCATGTCTAATGGCTCCTGCAGAAAGTGAAGAGGCAGCTGAGCAAGGACAAGTGGAGTTCCAAGAAGCATCTCCAGAATACACGATCTCAGGTTCGGATTCAAGTTCTCATCCAACAATGGTTTCCACTGTCAAAGAGAAACTTGAATATATCAAGAAGATACTCTCCATTGGAGCTCTGGAAGAACTAGTGCCAACAACTCCAAAGAAGAGGCTGCATGTATCCTCTTCAAATAATGCAGAAAATGCATACATCTTCGACGAGCTTCCTTCACCACCAAAAAAGAGGCTGCACATATTCTCTTCAAATAAAGCAGAAAATGAATGCATTTTTGAAGTTTCTTCTCCTACTCTTTCAGCCTCATCTCAGCAGAGCTTTCAGGGCTCTTGAAATAAATTTATCATCCAAGGCTCGTGGCCATGGTGATCAATATTATATATCTATCTATCTAGCTCTCTCTCTCTCTCTCTCTCTATATATATATATATATGAAAGGTGAAACCACTTGTATAATAAATAGTTAAATACTAGTATTGTTTGGAATTAGAATGCTATGGATTTATGCTAAGTGGATCATGTCTGCTTTGTACTTTTTTTTTAATGTCAAGGCAATTTCTTTTCTATTGCTAAATCTTCCCAGCACAACAAGATGATTAATAGTTTCACAAAAGAAAAGTTGAGATAATTTTTCCATTCAATATATATATATACACAATAGACTCGGTAATTAAGTACCATATAAACAAATTGTCACTTACCTTGAAACTATTTTTTCTTCAAATGATCAACATATGTCTACTACACCTGCAATCCACAAGAAATCTTCTCTTATTGTTAAATTCAGATCTGTACGCTTACCCATGATTAAATATTTCAGGGATGATTATCATTGTTTTTTCAACGTGAAAATAACATGAATGATATTCATGTACAGTAAAAGCTATAAATAAATGGTATATCAATGTTTTTTTTTTTTTTGAATTCCTCTCTGTGAGTTGTTGACACCAAAAACTCGTATAAATTAACCAACGTTATTATTTAGGGATGGTAATAATGCAGATAAATTCATCTGCATAAATTAATCCATTTCATGTATCTTTTGCATGGGAAGTGCGATATGTTTCAAAGGAATCTTATTCACAGGAAAAAAAAAATTAATGTTATCAGTGTTTCAAACTCCATTTAAGGCATGTAAATTCGGAGTGGAAGCCGATGAGAACCATACCAACACTCAAAACCACCCAGAAATTACTATGAACTCGACACATTCAAGGAAACACTATAGATTCAAAACTTAGATATATTGTTCAAAAAAGCATTAAGACTTGTTCATGCACTGAAGAATGTGAAATGTTCTTTATTTGTTGATCCATGAATAAAAAGGATTCAGCGATCCAGTAGCATTGTGAAGTATCAGGAAAGAGGGAAAGAGGAAAGCTCCAGATGATGACTCTTCGCCTCTAGCTTAGCAGACCCTGTTCATGGTCGTCGATATATTGCTGATTTTGAGGAAATTGAGGTTGTAATAATTAATGGTAGGTAAACTATGTATTGTGCTACACAAGATATACTGGTGTGGACCTTTTCCCCTAGAAATAAAAAATTCGCTGCCTTGTTTTCTCTCCTTTGTCACTGGCGGCGATGGGTTGCGGTTTTGTGATCCCGACCCGAGTTCCTAGAGTGCCGGACGAAAACATCTCTTTATTTAATAGTGTAGTGACTAACATATCCCCAGCCGACGACGACCCGAGACGGGAGACTTTTTCTTAGGTTATACATAAAATAACCACAAAATAAAAACAAAATTTATTTATAAATTATAAAATAGACTCTACTTAAGTATATTCAGAAGATTATAAAAATATTTTATGAATCATAAAATAAAAATTTACACATTACATTAAAAAAATAATATTACATATAAAAATAAAAAATAAAAAGTTAAAAGGGGTTGAGTGATAGAGCACATACAACCCATACCTATCCCCGAACTTAATCTTAATTAAATCAGATAAAAAATTGATGCATCTAAATTAAATGACACTGAATTTCTAATAGATTAAGTTAAATTGTTAACCCTTCATCTTTTAAGAAATCTGGCCACTATTAGTCTTCTTCTCCAAAAGTCCTGAAAAAAAGCTTGGTTTTGCCACCACCTTGCAAAGCTTATTTCTCCCTCATCTCTTCCCCCAAACAAAACAAGAAACATAGCAGTTCACACCCTGCATTTTGTACTTCTACCCAAACAAAACAAAAGCTTTTTTACAGCCCTGAAGGCATTGTTATAAAAGGTTAAAACCCATACCCCAACTAGCCGTGTTTGCCAGAAACTAATAAAAACCAGCCAATATACTCCTTTTGTCAACTCTCAAATGTTGCAAAGGTTGATCCTCAACCTCAATGGATGGATGAGATTCATTCTCCAACATTAAAGGGTGAGGATTGTCCAGCTTATGGCCTCTAGATGATTCTCATTGCCCTTTAAAAACCTTTACCAAAGGCTATTGAAGGGGAGGAGAAACCTGGAAAACACATACCCTTATACTACCAAACCTGAATACCCTTAGCCAAACCATTAACCAACCAAGAAAAACAACATAAAACCTTTCATAATACACCTTTAGAAGTCCAAAGTTGGTTTAGAAATCCCTATTGAAGAGGTATTTTTCTATACAAGTATGTTTCTAACTTTGAGAAGGGGGTGAAACTCAATGAGCAAACCCCCTTCCATTTCTATCTGCTTATTAAATGTTTGTTTTAAATATTCATTATGCATTCCCCTTTTAACTTCTTGTTAGTTTTGATGTAATTAGTGTTTTATTTGATCTTTTTTTAGATGCTTAGTTATAATATGATTTAGTATATGTATGTTTTGTTTAAGGCTTGGTTTGATGTTTAAGATTGTTTATTGGAGTGTTAAATGGCAATTTGAGACACATTTTAGCATGTTTTAATGGTTCAAGATGTTTAATAAAGTTTTATGGTAGAATATGTTAAAAGATGTTTTTTTTTATATTAGGTCATTATTTGTGGCTAACTGGGTTTGTTTAAGTTAATGAATGTTGTTTATGGTTACAAATGTAAAAAAAAGCCAACAGAACAATGTTGAAATGTGTTTTTAGTTGTTGGAGATAGTATAGATTTTGCTTACTGTTTTGTTTTTGCTTTTGCTTTTTTGTTTCTTGTTGTTTTAATGGATCAAACAAGTTATGTTGAGCATACTTAAGCTATGGTTGCTAAGTTATGTTTCTTGTTGTTTTTAAGGTTTGTTTCGGGTTGAACTATTGTTGGGTAATTTTGGGTTTTTATGGGTTTCTAGGTTGATATTCATCGGATAAACATTATCTTAGGTCCTTTATTTTCATGCCTTTTTTATTGATTGTTGGCTTTTAGACATGCATTTTAGCTTGTTGATCATTAATTTAGGATCCAAAGGGTTTAAAAACACCAACATCATGACATTTGATCTTTGGTTCTTTCGTTTTATTCTTCATAAAAAATCAAATAATCATGATATTAGGATGATTATCGTGTTCATACAACCCCAAAATCTTGTTTGAATGTTGTTTTTACATGTCTCAATGCCCTCAATTTTATGAGATATGGTCTGAAACGATATTCATGTTGCTAGGTTCTTCAACGTGTTCCCTATGTTTTTCATGAATTTCCAGCAAAAACCTCTTGTTTGATTTTCATTTGTTTTGTTTCCTAAAATTCTAGGCTTAGGCCTCAGGCCATTAAGCCCAGCCCACGTAGCTAGGCTCAGCCCATCCCAGCCATATGGGCGTGTTTGGCATGCCTGATTTTTACCGAAGAAAAAAAAATGTTTTTTCTTGTTCTTAAGGCGTCTTTTCCAAACACATCCTTAAGATATTTTTTATACCTCTGATTTTTTTAATAAGGGCGTGTTTGTCAAACATGCCATGCTATTTTCTTTTAACACTAGTTTGTCTCTTATTTTCTTATTTTGCCAAACAAGCTCCAAATAATTTCCAATCAAATTATGAAAAAAAAATCAATGATCATTTTAAAATTATTTATGGGTCACTTGCA
>Ga0307518_10000496_pt1 | contig 29940 bp, 30 predicted proteins | sample 25_EM_MG_FD_203889 | JGI IMG/M metagenome (GOLD analysis project Ga0307518, IMG submission 203889) | Populus trichocarpa ectomycorrhiza microbial communities from riparian zone in the Pacific Northwest, United States - 25_EM | ecosystem: Host-associated > Plants > Roots > Unclassified | place... | reverse complement strand
TGTCGTTCTAACGACACTTACCACTCACGACCAGCTTCAGCCCAGGAACTCCCGCAGCGCCGCCGCGAGGCCGGCCGGGTTGTCCTCGGCCATGTGGTGCCCGGATTCGATCGCGAAGCCGCGGACGTCGTCGGCCCATTCACGCCACACCGCGATCGGGTCGCCGTACAGCTCGGCCATGTCGTCGCGGCTGGACCACAGCATGAGGACGGGACAGCCGAGCTTCCGCCCGGCCGCCTTGTCGGCGTCGTCGGCTTCGCGGTCGGGCCCGAGGCCGGCGCGGTAGTCCTCGAGCATCGCGTGGACCGTCTCGGGATCGTGGATCGCGCGCAGGAAATCGGCGTGGTTCTCCGCGCCCATCGCCTCGGGATCGCCGCCGTACCAGGCGTGCGGGTCGGCGTTGATCACCCGCTCGGCGGGTTTCGCGAGCTGGCCGAAGAAGAACCAGTGCCACCATTTCCGCGCGAAGTTCGCATCGGCCCGGGCGAGCGCCTCACCGATCGGGACGCCGTCGAGGACGACCAGCTTGGTGACCGCTTCGGGGTGGTCCATGGCCAGCCGGTGCGCCACGTAACTGCCCCGATCGTGCCCCGCGACGGCGAACCGTTCGTGGCCGATGTGCCGCATGAGGGCGACGATATGCCTGGCCATGGCGCGTTTCGAGTGCGCGGAGTGGTCTTCGGCGGTCTCGGGTTTCGAGGATTGGCCGTAACCGGGGAGATCCGGGCAGACGACGGTGAACGCGTCCGCGAGCCGCGGCGCGACGTCGTACCAGGTGGTGTGGGTGCGGGGATGTCCGTGCAGGAGGACGAGAGGCGGCCCCGATCCGCCGTGGCGGACCCTGAAGGTCACTTCGCCCGTGTCGACGTTTTCGAGCTCGAAGCCTTCGAACATGATCCTCCCGAGCGCTATGAACGGGCCGTTCCTTGCAAATTTTGCAAGGAACGGCCCGTTCATCGCAGCGTGAGCCGGGAGATCAGCTCTTGGCGTGCGCGTCCAGGATGTGCGCGACCGCCTCGGTGACCCGCTGCGCGAAGTCGATGTTCAGCCACTCGTCCGGCACGTGGATGTTCGAGTCCGGCCCGCAGGCACCGGTGACCACGAACTGCGCGTCCGGGTACTTCTCGCCGAGCAGCCCCATGAACGGGATCGACCCGCCCATGCCGTAGCTCTTGTGCGGCTCACCGAAGACCTCACCGCTGACGTGGTGCAAGACCTCGTCGAGCCACGGCGCGGTGTCCGGCGCGTTCCAGCCGTTCTCCGCCTGGAAATCGCCGAGCTCGACCGAAGCGTCGTACGGCACGTCGGTGGTGAGCACGCGCCGGACCGCCTCCATCGCGGCCTGCGCGTTGGCGGTCGGCGGCAGGCGGAAGCTCAGGGTGAGCGTGGTGCTGTCGCGCAGCACGTTGCCCGCGTCGGCGGGGAGCGGGAAGCCCTGCGCGCCGATCACCGAAAGCGTCGGCCGCCACGAGTTGTTGAGCAGCAGCTCCAGGTCGTCGTCGGAGACCGTCCGGCCGACCACCGGGAAGAGCGTCTTCGCCGCGCCGGGCGCGATCTCGACGACGCCGCGCGCCTCTTCGACGCGGTTCTCCGGGATGTCGACGCTGAGCTCGGCGAGCTTGATCTCGCCGGTCTCGACGTTCTCGATCCGGTCGAGCAGGGCACGCAGGACGCGGAACGAACTCGCCACGATGCCGCTGGCCATGCCGGAGTGCTGCGCGGATTCGAGCACCTTCACGGTGACGTTGACGTGCAGCATGCCGCGCAGGCTGGTGGTCAGCCACAGCCGCTTGTAGTCGGTGCCGCCGGCGTCGAGGCAGACGACCAGCGAGACCGCGCCGAGCTTCTCCTTCAGATGCTCGACGTAGGCGGGCAGATCCGGGCTGCCGGATTCCTCACCGGTCTCCAGCAGCACGACCGCGCGGGAGTGCTCGCCACCGGCGGCGCGGACGGCCTCGATCGCCGTCGTCGCCGCGTAGCCGGAGTAGCCGTCGTCGACCGCGCCGCGGCCGTACAGCCTGCCGTCGCGGATCACCGGCGTCCACGGGTCGAGCCCCTCCGACCAGCCACCGACCGGGGGCTGCTTGTCGAGGTGCCCGTACATCAGCACGGTGCCCTTGTCGGCGGCTTCGGACGTCGCCGGGATGTCGACGACCAGCAGCGGGCTGCGGCCTTCGAGCTCCACGACCTCGAGCGTCGCGCCGGGGATCTCCCGGGCGGCGATCCAGGAGCGGACGTGCTCGACGGCGGCGGCGAGATGGCCGGTCTTCGCCCACTCGGCGTCGAACGCCGGCGACAAGGCGGGGATCGCCACCAGGCCGGACAGGCTGGGAAGGACGTCGTTCGTCCAGTTCGAAACCACGGTTTCGCGTACGGATTTCTGCTCCACGTCCGCCATCCTGCCACGGGTGCCGGAGAGTGGGATGGATCACAGTGGCGGGCACGGATCGTCATCGCCCACGCCGGCCAGGACACCCGTCCGGGTGCGTCGTCCGCTGGTCGGCCCGCGGGTGAATTCCCTACTTTCGGCGGCCCCACACTCGGGCTTCCTAGCATTTCCCCTGATCAGACACCTTTTCTCAGCAACAAATCAGCATCCGCCACTGACCAAAACGGCATCCGGCATGCCAGGATGTGCGCACGAACCGTCAACGCCGACGGTGACCCAGCGCCTCAGATCCGACGCGCTGGTCCCCGACGGCGCAGTCACTGTGGCCGCCACAAGTGGCCGCCAGAGGCGCCGACATCAAGGAGAGCAGCGCATGCCGTCCGAACACTGGACGCACCCGGAGCCTGGAGATGGTCCCGCCGCCGCGGCGGCGCAACCCACCCCCGAACAGGTGATCGCCGGTTTGCGAGCAACGAGCGAAGGTGGCGCTGAGCTGACTCAGCTGCTCACTCCCGAAGGCGAACGGGTCGCCTCGCCGCAATTCGATCGCTACGTCGACGACATCGACGCCGAAGCCCTCAAGGGCCTCTATCGCGACATGGTGCTGGTCCGCCGCGCGGACCGCGAGGCCAACGCGATGCAGCGCCAGGGCCAGCTCGGCATCTGGGTCCCGTTGCTCGGCCAGGAGGCCGCGCAGATCGGCTCCGGCCGTGCGTTGCAAAAGCGGGACATGGCCTTCCCGAGCTACCGCGAGCACGGCGTCGCGTACGCCCGCGGCATCGACCTCAAAGAGGTGCTCGGCATCTTCCGCTGCACCGACCACAGTGGCTGGGACTACCAGGCCCACCGCTTCCACCCGTACACCATCGTGATCGGCAACCAGGTGCTCAACGCCGCCGGTTACGCGATGGGCCAGAAGTTCGAAGGCAAGGTCGGCGACGAAGACAGCGAAGCGACCATCTGTTACTTCGGTGACGGAGCGACTTCGCAGGGCGACGTGCACGAAGGCTTCGTCTGGGCCGCCGTCTACGACGCGCCGATCGTGTTCTTCTGCCAGAACAACCAGTGGGCGATCTCCGAGCCCACCGAGCGCCAGTCGCGGCTGCCGCTGTACCAGCGCGCCCGCGGTTACGGCTTCCCCGGCATCCGCGTGGACGGCAACGACGTCCTCGCCTGCCTCGCGGTCTCCCGCTGGGCGCTGGAGGAGTGCCGTCACGGCAACGGCCCGGTGCTGATCGAGGCGTTCACCTACCGGATGGACGCGCACACCACCACCGACGACCCCACCCGCTACCGGCTCTCCGACGAGCTGGAGGAGTGGAAGCTGAAGGACCCGATCGAGCGCGTCCGGGCGTACCTCGCCCGCGGTGGCGGCGCCGACCAGGCGTTCTTCGACCAGGTACAGGCCGATTCGGACGCCTTCGCGGCCGAGCTGCGCGACTACTGCTTCAACATGCCCGAACCGCCACCGGACCGGATCTTCTCCCACGTGTACGCGGAGTCCACGCCACTGCTGGACGCGCAGCGCGAAGAGTATCTGTCCTACCTGGACGGTTTCGTCGGGACGGGGGAGCACTGAAATGGCCGACCTCCAGAAACTCACCATCGGCAAGGCGATCAACCTCGGCCTCCGGCGCGCCATGGAAGAGGACCCGAAAGTCCTGATCATGGGTGAAGACGTCGGCAAGCTCGGCGGCGTCTTCCGCATCACCGACGGACTGCAGAAGGACTTCGGCGAGCAGCGCGTCCTGGACACGCCGCTGGCGGAGTCGGGCATTATCGGCACCGCGGTCGGCCTCGCCGTCCGCGGTTTCCGCCCGGTGTGCGAGATCCAGTTCGAAGGCTTCATCTTCCCGGGCTTCGACCAGATCTCCAGCCAGGTCGCGAAGCTGCACTACCGGACGCAGGGCAAGATCAAGATGCCCATCGTGATCCGGGTGCCGTTCGGTGGCGGCATCGGCGCGGTCGAGCACCACTCGGAGTCGCCGGAGTCGCTCTTCGCGCACATCCCCGGCCTCAAGGTCGTTTCGGTTTCGAACGCCGTCGACGCCTACTGGGGTATCCAGCAGGCGATCAAGTCCGACGACCCGATCCTGTTCTTCGAACCGAAGAAGCTGTACCACTCGGGCGCGATGAAGTCCGAGGTCGACACCGACACCACGCCGGACCCGCTGTTCAAGTCCCGCGTCGTCCGCGAAGGCACGACGGCCACCGTCGTCGCGTACGGCCCGTCGGTGAAGGTCGCGCTCGACGCGGCGACCGCCGCCGAGGACGAGGGCAAGTCGCTGGAGGTCATCGACCTGCGGACGCTGTCCCCGCTCGACCTGGAGCCGGTTTTCGAGTCGGTGCGCAAGACCGGACGGCTCATCGCGCTGAGCGAGGCGCCGTCGGAATCGTCGCTGACGTCGGAGATCGCCGCGCGCGTGCAGCAGGAATGCTTCTACTCGCTGGAAGCCCCCGTGCTGCGGGTGACCGGATTCGACACGCCGTACCCGCCCGCCAAACTCGAGGAGCACTACCTCCCCGACCTGGACCGGGTGCTGCACACCGTCGACCGTTCGCTCGCCTGGTAAGGGGGAAATCGCCGAAATGCCCGAGTACAAACAATTCCCCCTGGCCGACACGGCGGAGGGGCTGACCGAGGCCGACATCATCGCCTGGCAGGTCAAGCCGGGTGACACCGTGACGGTGAACCAGATCGTCGTCGAGGTCGAGACCGCGAAGGCCGCCGTCGAACTGCCCATCCCGTGGGCGGGCGTCGTCACCGAACTGCTCGTCGAGCCGGGCCAGACGGTGGAGGTCGGCGCGCCGATCCTCACCATCGACGTCGACCCCGGCGGTAAGGCCGCCCCGGCGCCCGCCGCCGCGCCGTCGGCGGAGGAGCCGGCGGAAGAGGAGATGAAGCCGCTGGTCGGCTACGGCTCCAAGGCCGTCGTCACGCACCGGCGGGCGCGGAAGGGCGCGGCTCCTGCTGCTCCGGCCCCCGCCCCGGCTCCTGCTCCCGTCGCACCTGCCGCGCCTGCGGTGGCTTCTGTGCCTTCTGTGGCTTCGAAGCCGAAGGGCGGGTACGTGCCGCTGGCGAAGCCGCCGGTGCGCAAGCTCGCCAAGGACCTCGGCGTCGATCTGCACGCGCTCACCGGCACCGCCGACGGCGGCGTCATCACGCGCGACGACGTGCAGGCGGCCGCCAACGGTTCGGCCACTCCGGCCGCCGCGGCGTCCACTGTGTCCGATTCGGACAGTGGCTACGACCCCGCGACCCGGGAACGCCGTGTCCCGATCAAGGGCGTCCGCAAGGCCACCGCCGCCGCGATGGTGCAGAGCGCCTACACCGCCCCGCATGTCACGGAGTTCCTGACCATCGACGTCACGCCGATGATGGAATTCCGGGAGAAGCTGAAGAAGTCGCGGGAGTTCGCCGGGGTCAAGGTCACCCCGCTGACCTTCGCGGCGAAGGCCGTCTGCCTGGCGGCCAAGCGCACTCCGGACGTCAACGCGGTGTGGGACGAGGCGGCGCAGGAGATCGTCTACAAGGACTACGTGCACCTCGGGATCGCCGCGGCCACCCCGCGCGGGCTCGTCGTGCCCAAGGTCCGTGACGCGGATTCGATGTCCCTCAAGGAACTCGCGATCGCGCTCACCGAGCTGACCGACGTCGCCCGCGAGGGCAAGACCACGCCGGCCGCCATGCTCGGCGGCACGATCACCATCACCAACGTCGGCGTCTTCGGCGTCGACACCGGTACGCCGATCATCAACCCCGGCGAGTCCGCGATCCTGTGCCTCGGCGCGATCAAGGACACCCCGTGGGTGGTCGACGGCGAGATCAAGGTGCGCAAGGTGCTCCAGCTTTCGCTGAGCTTCGACCACCGCGTGGTCGACGGGCAGCAGGGTTCGGAGTTCCTGGCCGACGTCGGCGCGCTGCTGGCCGACCCGGCGGTCGCGATCACTTACTGACCCAAAAGTCCGTGAAGGCCTCCTTCCCTACTCTCAGGGTAGGGAAGGAGGCCTTCACGGACTTCAGTCTTATTCGCTTGACGGAGTGAGCGCTCACTCCGCACACTGGGCGCATGACAGAAACCACCGCCCGGCGGAGAGCGCCGGGGATGAGTGCCGACGAGCGGCGCCGGATGATCGTCCAGTCCGTGCTGCCCCTGCTGGTGGAGCACGGCGCCGGTGTCACGTCGAGCCAGATCGCGCGCGCCGCGGGCATCGGCGAAGGCACCGTCTTCCGCGTGTTCAAGGACAAGGACGAACTGTTCGCCACCTGCTTCGCCGAAGCGCTGAAGCCCGACCAGGTCCTCGACGCGATCGCGGTCATCGACCTCGATCAGCCCCTCGACGACAGGCTTATCGAAGCGGCCGACGCGCTCAGCGCGCATCTCCAGCGCATGGGCGCGCTCATGGCGGTCATGCACGGTTCCGGCAAGCGGCCGGAGCATCGCCATGACGACCGTCGAGACCGGCGCAAGGAGTCGATGAGCGTCATGCGCGACGCCATGGCCGAGCTGTTCGAACCGGAGAAGGACCGGCTCCGCCTGCCGCCGTCGCAGTCCGCGGCGCTCTTCCTGTCGCTGCTGTTCAGCGGCCGCATCCGGTTCAGCGAGACCGGTGACGAGCCCACCACGATGGAACTCGTCGACGTGTTCCTCAACGGCGCCTTGGCGGCCGCGTGATCGGCCCGCCCGGTGGGGGAGGCGGCCTGGAGCTGTTCATGGCCCGCGGCGGCAGGCGCCGTCGCCCGCCGTCGACGGTGCCCGACAGCGGGCTGACCGGTCCGGTCGACATCCCGGAGCCCGAACCCGAAGCCGTGCCGAAAGACCTGAAATCCCGGCTCAACCGGATGTGGGTCAACGTCGCGGGCACGGTCCGCGGCCTGCCGAAGGTCGCGAAGCTGACCTGGCAGGCAAGCCCGGTGCTGACCATCGTGATCACCCTGGTGACGCTGCTTTCCGGCCTCCTCCCGACGGCGACCGCGTACATCGCGAAGCTGCTGATCGACTCGGTGGTCGCGGCGATCCAGGGGCACGGGACGAAGAGCGCGATCGTCGGTGTGGCGCTCTTCCAGTTCGGCATCCTCGTGCTCACCGCGGTTTCGCAGGCGCTGACCACCTACGGCCAATCCCTGCTGCAGGAACGGATGACGCTGACCATCCGCCATCAGGTGATGGACCACGCGAGCGCGCTGCATCTCTCGTATTTCGAGGGTTCCGCGTCCTACGACATGCTGCGCCAGGCATCGCAGGAGGCGCCGACCCGGCCGCTGTCGATGATGAACTCGGCGCTGGGCCTGATCCGGACGGTGATCACGTTCGGCAGCATGATCGCGCTGCTGGTCTCGGTCAGCCCGCTGCTGGCGCTCGTCGCCCTCGTGGCGCCGATCCCCGCGTTCATCTCGCAGTCGAAATACGGCGCCCGCGCGTTCTGGCTGACGTTGATGATGTCACCGTTGAAACGGCGGATGGACTACCTGAACTCCTTGGTCACCACGGACACCTACGCCAAGGAGACCAAACTCTTCGGGCTCGGCCCGTACTTCGTCGACCGGTTCCAGCGGCTCGGCCAGGTCTTCTACGACCGTCAGCGGACACTGACCCGCAAGCGCAGCGTCAGCTCGACATCGTGGGGCCTGCTCAGCACGGCCGCCGGATCCGCGATCGCGTTGTACATCGCGCTGGAGGCTGTCGGCGGCAGGCTCACCCTCGGCGATCTCGCGCTGTACACGGCGGCCGCGGCGTCGGTGCAGACGTCCGTCCAGGGCCTGTTCACCGCGTTTTCCGGGATGTACGAGAACAATCTCTACCTCGACACGCTGTATCGCTTCCTCGGGACGAAACCGGAGATCGTCGCGCCGCCCCAGGCGCGCCCGCTTCCGTCCACTGTGGAGGGACACATCCGGTTCGAAGAAGTGTCCTTCACCTATCCAGGAGCGCCCGATCCCGCCCTCGACGGCGTGAGCTTCGAGATCCGGCCGGGTGAGACGGTCGCCGTCGTCGGCCGCAACGGAGCCGGGAAGTCGACGCTGTTCAAACTGCTGTGCCGGCTGTACGACCCGACGGGCGGGCGGATCCTGCTCGACGACGTCGACATCCGCGAATACGACCCGGTGGAATTGCGGCGACAGATCAGCGCGATGTTCCAGGATTTCGTGACCTACCAGGGCACCGCCGCCGAGAACATCGGGCTCGGCGACCTGACGCACCTCGTCGACCGCGAACGGATCGAGACGTCGGCGAAACGCGCCGGCGCCGACGAGCGGATCGAGCGTCTTCCCAGCGGGTACGACAGCCCGCTCGGGCGCTGGTTCGACCAGGGCGTCAGCCTGTCCGGCGGCGAATGGCAGAAGATCGCGCTGGCCAGGGCGTTCCTGCGGGAAGCGCCGATCCTGATCCTCGACGAACCGACGTCCGCGCTGGACGCCCAGGCCGAGCACGACCTCTTCTCGCGGCTGCGGGAGCTTTCGGAGGGGCGCACGACGCTGTACATCTCGCACCGGTTCTCCACCGTGCGGCAGGCGGAGCGGATCCTGTTGCTGGAACACGGAAAGGTCGCCGAATACGGGACGCACGACGAGCTGATGGCGGCGGAGGCTGGCTACGCCGAACTGTTCACGTTGCAGGCTGCGGCGTATCTGGACGAAGACTGAGGTGGCGGCAGGCCGCCCGCCACGAACAAGGTGGCCTGCCGCCTACCCGCCACCGGTCGCCCAAGGATCGCGACCAGTCACATGGGCGTCCGGAATCTCGGTCTCCACCAGCTCGACTCCGTCCAGGCCGATCCTCTTCCCCGGACGGTCGCCGTCCGTCGGATCGACTTCGAAGCTCATTCCCTCGAGCTTCGAGTCGCGTAACCACATCGCCAAGCCACCGACGTCACCCCCGCGAAGATCGACCGTGCCCTTGCGCAGGGTGGACGAAGAGATATCGAGCGCGCCGGTCCCGTGGTGAAGTTGGACCAAGCCGCTGAAATCGAAAAGGCATTCGTCGAACGTGCATCCGGAGAAGGTCACCAGACTGGCCCGGCTGCCAAGGCCCTTGACGACGATGGTCGCCTCGGTGAAAACGCAATCGGTGAAGGCGAACCGGCGCCAGAGATTGTCGGTGTCGAATACGAGCCGCCCGGTGAACTGTGCTCCGATGAAGATGCCGCCGTCTTGGAAGCGGGTTTCCGGCCCTCGAAACGTCGCACCGGCATAACTCACCGCGTAGGCGTTCGCCGGGCCGACGATGAACAGTCCGTCCTCGAACACCGCGTGGTCGAGACGCAAGGCCCGCTGGGTCTCCAGCCGGAGCACAGTCTGATCCGTGAACCGGGCGCCGGTCAGGTCGAGTTCCAAGGCCGACCCTCGCCAGTCGTCGGCGAGCCGAACCCTCAGCACGCGAAGCACGGACTCGCGGACCTTGGCGTCCGGCAGATCGTCCTTGCGCGCCGGCAGCCGCAGGTAACCGCACAGCACGTCCACGCAGATCTGCCGGTTCGCCACCCAATCGTCGGCGAGGCCCGCCATCGCGTACAGCCCGGCGAGCCGTACCGCGGCGTTGTCATGGGCGAGTTGCCCGGCGGCGGTGCCGAACCGTTCGTTGAAGCTCTGCGCCTGCTCGCGTCCGTCCTTCGCCTGAGCGAGCAAATGCTCCGATTCCGCGACCCGCTGCTTGCGCATGTTCACCGCGAGCAGCACCACACCGCCCAGCCCGGCGACCACGGCGAGCGCGATCTTGAGCAGTTCGAGGACCTCCGTGGTGCCGAAGGCCGTCCCCGCCGGGAAGCTCGGAAAGCCGAGCAGCCACAGCAGCGCCGCGCCGGTGGCACCGGCGACGGCGAACGCGAGCGCCATCCACTGCAGTACGGAACCGGTGATGGGCCGATGCCGCCAGGGCTCCACCTGGCGGAGCCCGTCACGGTTCCGGCGTCTTCGCAGCCGCCGCACCCTGCCGACGGCCAGGATGGCCAGAACGGCCGCCGTGGTCATCCCGCCGAGCACACGTGGGTCTCCCCGACCCAGCCAGGTCCACACGATCGGTCACCGTACCGTGGCTCGGGAGCAAAACGGGCAAGCCGTACGTTGTCCAAGTATGGCTGTCGCGTTCCTGCTCTATGTCGTCGCCGAGATCGCCGCCGTGTGGGCGGTGGGCTCGGCCGTTGGCGTGCTCGGCACGATCGCGCTGCTCTTCGCCGGCGCGTTCGTCGGATCCTGGCTCGCGCGCCGTGAAGGCGGCCGCGCCTTCCGGGCGTTCGCCGAGTCCGCGCGGCTCGGCCGACCGGCCGACGCGGAGAAGGAACTCACCGACGGGATGCTGATCGGGCTCGGCGGGCTGCTGATCCTGCTGCCCGGTTTCGTCAGCGACGTCATCGGCCTGCTGTTCATCCTGCCGCCGACGCGGAGTGTCGCGCGGAAGGTGTGGCAGAAGCGGATGGCGCGCCGGGCGGTCAAGTTCGCGAACCGCACGCGCGGGCCGGTGATGGTGGTGGACAGCGAGGTCGTCACGGACACGCCGCCCGCGGAGGCCGCCAGGAAGCAGCCGCCGGTGATCGAGGGCCGCATCGTCGAGGGCTGAAAGCGTCCTTCACCGCATCCCACGCGACGAAAGCACCGCAAAGGTTCCCAATGTCGCATTTGAGACGCTCAGCGTCCCTAATGCGACATTGGGGACACCAGACCGCCGCCGAGGGCTAGGCGCCGCTCGGCTTCGGGATGTCGAAGTACCCGCTGAACCGCACGGCGGGCGCGTACTCGCCCTTCACCTTCACCTTGCCCGTCACGAACATCGCCGCCACCGCCGCGTTGCCGGTCGCCATCCGGATGAAGTCGTCGACGGAAAGGGTGATGGTGGTGTCCGGAGTGCGTGCGAGATCGGTGCTCGAAACGCAGACGCCGTCTTCGATGACCGTTTGAAAACGATCGAAACCGTCTTCTCCGTCACCATCGGTGAAACGCCACGCGACGACGAAGTCCACATGGCGCGCGCGTTCGGGAACGAAATGGTCCGACATTCTGCGGAAAATCTCGTCGAGGAACGCCGAACGCAGTTCCGGGTGATCGGCGATCGCCTTGAGCTGCTCTCGCGACGCCCGTTGCACGACGTCGACGAGCACCTCGGTCTCCAGGGAGCTCAGCTCGATGCCCGCACCGGTTTCGCCCAGCATGTGCAGGGTTTCCAGCACCTGCGTGAACTGCTCGGGGCTCAGTTTGGCGAGCTCGAGCTTCTCCGCGAACGCGTTGACGACGTGCTCGCCACCGGTGCGCGTCTTGTGCAGCCTCAACGGACGGGAAAGGCGTACCTTGTCCCGCCAGCGCCGGTTCGGGGAATTTCGGGGCACGGCACGGAAGTGTATCTGCTCGGCCGGGTTCAGGACGGTTTCGGAAGGTCGAAGAAACCGATGAGACCGGCCGCGAACGCCAGGTCACCTTTTACTTTGATCTTTCCGGTGACGAATAGCACAGCCGGTGTCGCCTGGTGGGTGATGAGCCGGAAGAAATCGACGGGCGCGATCGTGATCGTCACCCTCGGCTTCTCCTTCATGTCGCGACTGACCGTGCACTCACCGTGTGAGATCACCGTCTCGTAGCGGTCGTACCCGCCGTCGCCGGTGCCGCCGGACAGCCTCCAGTGCACCACGGCGTGCAGGGTCTTCGCGCGGTCCTGCCGGATGTGGGCGCCCATGCGGTCGAAGATCTCGCGCAGCACGCGCTCGCGGAGCGGCCGTTCGGCGACGACGCTTTCGAGTTGCGTGCGCGAGGCGCGGGCGACGAGGTTCGCGAACCGGACCGGGTCGACCTTGCGGAGGTCGAACGCGGGCGCGGATTCGGCGAGCCGTCCCAGCGCGGTGAGCAGCCGCCGGACGTCGTCCTTGCCGAGGTCCTTCGGGTCGATGGCGCCCGCGACCTCGTTGACGTCGAGAGAGTGCGCTTCGGCCGAATCCGGCTCGATCCGGTCCAGCGCGTCGACCAGCGCGCGGCCGGTCAGCCCCACGATCTCGGTCATCTTCCCTCCAGTCCCGCCTACCCGAGCATAAGGCTACCCGCCAGTAGGTAAGCGGGCAAGCGTGCCGAAATCACCCGTGCCGGTGGTAGCCCGGTAGCGTCTTACGCGAGCTAATGGGAGGTCTTGACTTGTCCGAGGAAGTGCCGCGTCCCGCCGAACGCGCCAAAAGGCTGCCGAGAGCGGTGCGGGAACGCCAGATCCTGGACGCAGCGGTCTCGGTGTTCTCGCGCTACGGCTATCACTCCGCGTCGATGGACGAGATCTCCGAGGTCGCCGGCGTGTCCAAGCCGATGATCTACACCTACCTCGGCTCCAAGGAAGACCTCTTCGGCGCGTGCATCCGCCGCGAAGCCACCCGCCTGCTGGAGGCGGTGCAGGACGGGATCAAACCCGATCTGCCGCCCGACATGCAGCTTTGGCACGGTCTGCGCGCGTTCTACCGCTTCGTCGCCGACTATCGCGAGTCCTGGACGGTGCTGCACCGCCAGGCCATGACCGTCGGCGGCGCCTTCGCCGCGGAGATCACCGACATGCGCACCCGCGCGATCGAACTGGTCGCCGCGCTCGTCGTCTCCGCCGGCACCCGCAAGGGCCTCGGCGAGCAGGCCGAGTTCTCCGGCGCCGGGCTGTCCGCCGCGCTGGTCGGGGCGGCCGAGTCGCTGGCCGACTGGGCGCTCGACCACCCCGATGTCTCCGACGGCGTACTCGCCTCGTGGCTGATGAACCTGGTCTGGCTCGGGTTCAACGACCTGGTCGAGGGTGAGATCTGGAAGCCGTCAGAGAGCGACGACTGAGCCCTCCAGGTGCGGCTTCGGCTTGCGTGCGTTCCAGAGTTCGAAGGCCCAGCCCTCGCCTTCACTCCACGTCGTGAACGCCGCCTTCGCGGGCAGCAGGACCGGCTGCTTGAACTTGACGTCGACGGTGAACGCCTCCGGAAGCCTGCCTTCGAACGCGGAGAGCGCGTGCGCCTTCGTCCACATGCCGTGCGCGATAGCGGACGGGAACCCGAACGCCTTCGCGGTGATCGGGTGCAGGTGGATCGGGTTGCGGTCGCCGGACACCTCGGCGTAGCGGCGGCCGATGTCGCCGGGCACCTGCCAGATCGCGGTGGGCGAAGGCTGCGAGAGCTGACCGCGTGCGGTCTTCTCGCCGCTGCCACCGCCGCGGCGCAGGTACGTGCTGACGTCCGTCCACACAGGACTGTCGTTGACGAGCAGTTCGCTGATCACGTCGAACTGCCTGCCCTTCTCGTGCGGGCGCAGGTCCTCGGCGCGCACGCGCAAGGTGAACGACTCGTCGAGCCGCAGCTGCCGGTGCTGGGTGATGCGGTTCGCGACGTGCACCATGCCCAGCAACGGGAACGGGAAGTCGTCCTCGGTCATCAGCGCCATCTGCAGCGGGAACGCGAGGATGTGCGGATACGTCGCCGGGAGCACGTCGTCCAGCCGGAATCCGCACACCTGGTTGTACGCGGCGAGGTGCGCCGGGTCGACGACGACGCCCTCGCGGACGAACTCGGTCGACGGCAGCGTGTTCCCGCCGCTCTTGCGCAGCGAGCCGAGCAACGCCTTGGGGTACAACGAAGACAGGCTCGGCGACTCGTGGAGTTCCTTGACCGCCATGTTCACGCCCCCAGCAGTGCCTGGCCGCAGACGCGGACCACGTTGCCGTTGACCGCGGCCGAAGCCGGGTTCGCGTACCAGGCGATCGTCTCGGCGACGTCGACCGGGAGCCCACCCTGGCCGAGGCTGGACAGCCGCCGCCCGGCCTCGCGGATGAACAGCGGCACGGCGGCGGTCATCTTGGTCTCGATGAAACCGGGCGCGACGGCGTTGATCGTGCCGCCGTACTCGGCCAGCTTCGGCGCGCCGACGTTCACCATGCCGATGACGCCCGCCTTGCTGGTGGCGTAGTTGGTCTGGCCGACGTTGCCCGCGATGCCGGCGATGGAGGAGACGCCGATGATTCGGCCGTTCTCACGCAGCACCTTGTCGGACAGCAGTTTCTCGTTCACCGCGAGCTGCGAGGCGAGGTTGACCGCGATGACCGAATCCCAGCCGCCTTCGGTCATGTTGCCCAGCGTCTTGTCGCGCGTGATGCCCGCGTTGTGCACGACGATGTCGACGCCGCCGTGGCGGGTGACGAGGTACTCGGCGAGCTTCTCGGGCGCGTCGGCGGCGGTGATGTCCAGCTGCAGCGACGAGCCGCCGACCTTGTTGGCCACCTTCGACAGGTCCGCGCCCTGCGCGGGGATGTCGAGCGCGACGACGTGGGCACCGTCGCGGCCGAGCACTTCGGCGATGGCGGCGCCGATACCGCGGGAAGCGCCGGTGACCAGGGCGACCTTGCCGTCCAGCGGCTTCGCCCAGTCGGCGGGCGCGGAGGCGGTCTTGGTCTCGGTGCCGACGCGGATGACCTGGGCGTCGACGAAGGCGGACTTCGACGACAGCAGGAATCGGAGCGTGGACTCGGTGGCCTCTTCGGCGCCTTCGGCGACGTACACGAGCTGAGCGGTCGCGCCGCGCTTCAGTTCCTTACCGACGGAGCGGACGAAGCCTTCGAGCGCGCGCTGGGCGATCCGCTCGTTGCCTTCGGCCAGCTCCGGCGGCGTCCCGAGGACGACGACGCGGCCCGACGGCCCGACGCTCCGGATCACCGGGTGGAAGAAGTTGTAGACCTCGCGAAGCTGCTTCGGGTCCTTCACACCTGTCGCGTCGAAGACGAGCGCGGCGTGCCTGTCGGCCGCGGCTGAGATGACCTCGATCCCCGCGCGGTGCAGCTGAGCCTCGATCACCTTTTCGAGGCGACCGCCCGGCGCGGCACCCAGAAGTGCGGGACCCTCGAGAGCGGGCTGGCCGGGCTTGTACCGGCGGAGCGTCGCGGGGTTCGGCAGGCCGAGCTTCGGCACCACGAACTTCCCCACCGGGGATTTCGTGAACTGCTGGTACCTGTCAGCCATTACGTGCCTCCCGTGCAGTTTGCATCACGTCGCATTCTAACCTACTCGCTAGTAGGTTACAGTGTGAGAGAGCCTACGGAGGAGTGGAAAAAATGGCCACGAAAAGGACGGCACCCGTGCGCAAGGTCGCGATCATCGGCGGCAACCGGATCCCCTTCGCCCGCTCGAACGGCCCGTACGCGAAAGCGTCGAACCAGGACATGTTCACGGCCGCCCTCGACGGCCTGGTCAGCCGCTTCTCCCTGCAGGACGAGGTGATCGGCGAGGTCGCCGCCGGTGCGGTGCTCAAGCACGCCCGCGACTTCAACCTCGCCCGCGAAAGCGTCCTTGGCAGCAGGCTGAACCCCGCCACCCCGGCCTCCGACGTGCAGATGGCGTGCGGCACCGGCCTCCAGGCGATCATCAACGTCGCCAACAAGATCGCCCTCGGCCAGATCGACTCGGCCATCGCGGGCGGCGTCGACACGACGTCCGACGCGCCGCTGGCGGTCAACGACGACCTGCGGCAGATCCTCGTGCAGCTCAACGCCGCGAAGACGCTCCCCGAACGGCTGAAGCTCGCCGCGAAGCTGCGCCCCGGCCACATCGTCCCCGAGATCCCGCGCAACTCCGAGCCGCGCACCGGGCTGTCCATGGGCGAGCACGCCGCGCTGACCGCGAAGGTCTGGGAGATCACCCGCGAGGCGCAGGACGAGCTCGCCGCCACCAGCCACCAGCGTCTCGGCGCCGCGTACGACAAGGGCTTCTTCGACGACCTGGTGACGCCGTACCTGAAGCTGGCGCGCGACCAGAACCTGCGGCCGGACTCCAGCGTCGAGAAGCTCGCGAAGCTGAAGCCCGCCTTCGGTGGCCCTGACGGCACGATGACCGCTGGCAACTCGACGCCGCTGTCCGACGGCGCGTCGACGGTCCTGCTCGCGACCGAGCAGTGGGCGAAGGCGCGCAAGCTGCCGGTGCTGGCGTACCTGACGTTCTCGCAGACCGCGGCCGTCGATTACGTCCACGGTGACGAAGGCCTGCTGATGGCGCCCGCGTACGCCGTCCCGCAGATGCTCACGCGCGCCGGGCTCACCCTGCAGGACTTCGACTTCTACGAGATCCACGAGGCCTTCGCCTCGCAGGTGCTCGCCACCCTCAAGGCGTGGGAGGACCCGCAGTTCGCGAAGTCGAAGCTGGGTCTCGACGAACCGCTCGGTTCCATCGATCGGGCGAAGCTGAACGTCAACGGCTCGTCGCTGGCGGCCGGGCACCCGTTCGCCGCGACCGGCGGCCGTATCGTCGCCACCCTCGCGAAACTGTTGAACGAGAAGGGATCCGGCCGCGGACTCATCTCGATCTGCGCCGCGGGCGGCCAGGGCGTCACCGCGATCCTCGAAAAGTAACGTTCGCCCGAAGCGGATCGGGGAAAAACCCGGGTGTCTTTGTCGGTGCCCGGGTCTAGCGTGTGCGCATGTTCGCAGTTCAGGCGAAAGCGCTGGTCAAGACCTACGGTTCCACCCGCGCGCTCGACGGGGTCGATCTGTCGATCCCGACGGGCAAGGTGCTGGGGCTGCTGGGGCCGAACGGCGCCGGCAAAACGACGACGGTCCGCATCCTGACCACCCTGCTTCGCCCGGATTCGGGCGAGGCCGAGGTGGCCGGGCATGACGTGCTGGCCCATCCCGACGCCGTCCGGCGGTCGATCGGGCTGTCCGGGCAGTACGCCGCCGTGGACGAGAACCTCACCGGCTTCGAGAACCTGTACATGGTCGGCAGGCTGTACGGGAGCAAGAAGGCCGCGGCGAAGTCCAGGGCGCGTGAGCTGCTCGCCCGGTTCCGGCTGGAGGACGCGGCGGATCGCCCCGCCAAGACGTACTCCGGCGGTATGCGGCGGCGGCTCGACCTCGCGGGCGCGCTGGTCGCCGAGCCGACCGTGGTGATCCTCGACGAACCGACCACCGGGCTCGACCCGCGCGGCCGGATCGACACCTGGGAGGTCATCAAGGAGCTCGTCGCCGACGGCACCACCGTGCTGCTGACCACGCAGTACCTGGAGGAGGCCGATCAGCTCGCCGACTCGATCGTCGTGATCGACAAGGGGAAGGTCATCGCGCGCGGCACCGCCGACGAGCTCAAGCAGGAGATCGGCGGCGAGCGGCTGGAGCTCGTCGTGGCGAACACGAGCGATCTCGCCGTGACCACGCAGGTGTTGACCGAGGTCGGCTCGGGCACGCCGACGGTCGACGAGCACACCCGTAAGGTCGACGTCCTGGTCGAGGGCGGGCCGAAGGCGCTGATCGAGGCGCTGCGGCGGCTGGACGGCCACGGCGTCGCCGTCCAGGACGTCGCGCTGCACCGGCCGACGCTCGACGACGTCTTCCTTTCGCTGACAGGGCACGCCACGGACGAGGGGGAGAAAAAGTGAGCGCGGTCGCGAAGGCCTTTTCCGACGGTGGCGTGATCACCTGGCGGAACCTGAAGAACGTCCAGCGCAACCCGGACTGGCTGATGGCGGCGACACTGCAGCCGATCATGTTCGTGCTGCTGTTCGCGTACGTCTTCGGCGACGCGATCGGCGGGGAGGCGGGCGGGCTCGCGTACCGCGAGTTCCTGATCGCCGGCATCTTCGCGCAGACGGTCGCGTTCAACTCGGCGTTCACCGTGATCGGGTTCGCGAACGACCTGCAGAAGGGCATCATCGACAGGTTCCGTTCGCTGCCGATCTCGCGGCTCGCGGTGATCTTCGGCCGGACGACGTCCGACCTGGTGATCAGCGTGGTCGCTCTGGTCGTCATGTCGCTGTGCGGGCTGCTGGTCGGCTGGCGGATCCGCGGCAGCTTCCTCGACGCCGTGCTCGGCTACCTGGTGATGCTGATGTTCGCCTGGGCGCTGTCCTGGGTCGGCGCCTGGATCGGGCTCGTCGCGCGCAGTGTCGAGGTGGCGCAGAGCGCCGGGCTGATGTGGATGTTCCCGCTGAGCTTCATCTCGACGGCGTTCGTCCCGGCGGACAAGCTGCCGGGCGTGCTGAAGGCCATCGCCGACTGGAACCCGTTCACCGCGGTGATCAACTCGGCCCGCGACCTGTTCGGGAACCGATTCGGCGCACCTCCGACGGGCTGGCCTGCCGAGCACGCGTCGCTGTACGCGATCCTGTGCTGCATCGCCATCATCGCGATCTTCGCGCCGCTGGCGACGGCCCAGTACAAGAAGGTCGCGAGCCGGTAGAAAAACTTCTGTGCGGAAATGTCGAACCGCCGTCGAGCCGCTCGACGCGTCGGTGAAGGCGGGGTAGAAACAGCCCCGCCAAGACACTGAGGAGCGACGATGCGGTTTCTGATGATGCACCGGCTGGACGAGAGCGCCCCGGAGGCCTGGAACCCCAGCAAGGAGTTCATCGAGAAGATGGGCGCCTTCATCGAGGACTCGTCCGAGAAGGGCATCCTCATCACAGCGGAGGGCGTGCACCCCTCCGAGCGCGGCGCGAGGGTCCGCAAGGGGCGCGGCGGCAAGATCACCGCGACCGACGGCCCGTTCACCGAGGCCAAGGAGGTCATCGGCGGGTTCGCGCTGATCAACGCCAAGGATCTGGCGGAGGCCGTCGCGTTCGCGGAGACCTACGCGGCGCTGTTCGAGGAGATCGAGGTCGAGGTCCGGACCGTCGTCGAGGCGGAGGACATCGAGGCCTTCACCTCATGACCCCACGCGTTTAGTCCTCTGGATGCGAGGCGCATCCAGAGGACTAAACGCGGGCGTTACTTCGTGATGGCCTTCTCGGCCTTCTTCGCCAGCTTCTCGGCGCGCTTCTCCGTCTTGGAGGCGGCCCGCTTGGCGCGCCAGCCGAGCGACGGCTTGCCGGCGGTGTCGGCGGCGGCGAGCAGCAGGCCACCGGCGAGGCCGGCGTTCTTGATGAACTGGATCTGCTGCTGCTGACGCTCGGCCGGTTCCTTGATCTCCCAGAACCGGTGCGCGGCCAGCGTGGTCGGGACGAGGCTGCCGAGCAGCAGCAGCGAAGCCAGACGCGGCGCCTTGCCCGCGGCGAGCGCGACCCCGGCGCCGACCTTCACCGCGGCGTCGATCCGGACGAGGGTGGCGGGGTCACGCGGCACCGACTCCGGCACCACGCCCTCCAGCTTGTCGAAGGACTCGGTGAGGAACGGCTCCACGGCTTTGGCGTGCCCCTGGGTGTCCCTCAACGCACCGATCCCGCCGGAAATGAAGATCGCGGCGAGGAGCGGACGTGCGACGCGACGGAGAATCACGGTCGTAAACCTTTCTGGATCCGGACCCGGGAAACAAACCTATCCCCAGTCTTCCCGCCCGCCACCGCGCCGAACCGCGCTAACGGTGTATCCCGGAATATTTCTCTGGCACTAGACAGACCTAGATTTGGCTAGCGAACTCGATACGCCTTCGGCAGCTTGAAGCCGCGCTCGGCCGCGACCTGCCGCAGCCGGTCCGGATAGTCGGTGATGATGCCGTCGACGCCGTCGTCGATGAGCTTGTGCATGGTGGCCGGGTCGTCGATCGTCCAGGGCACGACCTTGATCCCCGCCCGGTGCGCCTCGGTGACCAGCGCCTTCGTGGTGAACGGCCGGTAGTCGGGGTCGCCGACCTTGCCGCCCTGCGGGTTGCCGTGCACCGGCGAGAGCGCGCTCGCGCCGAACGACTTCACCGCGCGAACAGGACTGCCACCGAAGTCGTCGATGTCGAGCCCGCCGAGCCACGGCGACTTGCCCGGCTGCCCGACCTGCAGGAATTCCGGCTGGGTGAGCGCGACCGTCGGGATCCACGGCGCCACTTCGCGAAGCCGCATCAGCGCGCCCCAGTCGAAGCTCTGGACGGTGACATTGCGCGCGAACCCGCCACGCAGGATCTCGCGCACCACCCGCTGGACGAACTGCTCACGCGGTGCCGTCTCGTGCGGCGCGGCGGCCTCGACCTTGGTTTCGATGTTGAACTTGATGCCCCAGGCGTGGTGGTCCCTGGCGAGCTGGAACAGCTCGGCGAGCGTCGGCATCTTGGCGCCCGGGGAGAGCGTCTGGCCGGGGTGGGCGGGCTGCCGGATGGAGCCGCAGTCGAGCGTCCGGACCTGCGCGAACGTCAGATCCTTCACATACTTGCCGACGTACGGGAACGCCGGGTCGCCAGGCGTCGCGGGTGCGGTGTCGCGGCACTTCGCGGGCGTCGTCTTGCGGTCGTGGGTGATCACCTCGCGACCGTCCTTGGTGATCTGGATATCGAGTTCGAGCGTGGTCACCCCCAGCTCCATCGCCTTGCCGAAGGACGCGAGCGTGCTCTCGACCGTGAGGCCGAGCCCGCCGCGGTGAGCCTGGATGTCGAAGGCGCGACGCGGCTGCGCGTCGGCGACCCCGGCCGTCGTCAAGGTCAGTGCGGCGGCCATGACCAGCGCGAATGTCTTCATCCGTGAACCATGCCACGGTCGGGTGAACTTCGATTGACTTTGACGCAACGTCAACCTCTACCTTCGTGGACATGCCGAACGAGACGGAGTGGTCGATCCAGGACATCGCCCGCTCGGCCGGGACCACGAGCCGCACGCTGCGCCACTACGGCGACATCGGGCTGCTCGAACCGAGCCGGGTGGGGAGCAACGGATACCGCTACTACGACCAGGACGCGCTGGTGCGGCTGCAACGGATCCTGCTGCTTCGCGAACTCGGGCTGAGCCTGCCCGCTATCGGCGAAGTCCTCGAAGGGGAGCAGGACACGACGGCGGCGCTACGCACCCACCTGAAGTGGCTGGAGCAGGAGCGACAGCGGCTCGGACGGCAGATCGAATCGGTCAAAACGACCTTGAAGAAGACGGAGAGAGGTGAACAACTGATGGCAACGGAAGTGTTCGACGGCTTCGACCACACGAAGTACGAGAAGGAGGTCACCGAACGCTGGGGCGCCGACGCCTACAAGCAGGGTGACCGGTGGTGGAAGTCGCTGAGCGCCGAGGACAAGAAGGCGCACCAGCAGGAGCAGAAGGACATCGCGGCCGCGTTCGGCGAGGCCCGCGCACAGGGTCTGCCCGCGGACGGTGACGAGGCCCAGGCGATCACGCGTCGGCTGTACGAATGGCTCCGGCCGGCGGTGCGAGCCGTCTCGAAGGGCTACTTCGCCGGTCTCGGGCAGCTGTACGTCGACGACCCGCGCTACGGGCAGTACGACGAGAAGCACGGCGCTGGCACCGCGGAATACATCCGTGACGCGATGAAGATCTACGCGGAACGCAATCTGAGCGAGTAAGAACGAGGGACGGGGCTGCAGACCCGTCCACTCGGAGTAACCCGCCGCGACACGCCTATCCCTCTATGGCGGAATATCGGGCTAGAGCTAGAGACGCCGATAGCGTGTGAGAGTGGATCCCATCCGCAACCCCTTCGCCCCGGGTGCCGGTCAACGGCCGCCCGAGCTGGCAGGTCGCGTCCGCGAGCTCCAGGCCTTCGAGGTCGTGCTCGAACGGGTCGCGCGGGGGAGACCCGAACGCAGCCTGATGCTGACCGGCCTGCGCGGCGTGGGAAAGACCGTCTTGCTGGGCGAGCTGCGCTCAAGGGCCATCAAGCACGGCTGGGGCGCGGGCAAGATCGAAGCCCGCCCGGACACCGAACTCAGGCGGCCACTCTCGGCCGCGTTGCACCGCGCGATCCGCGATCTCGCCGTGCGCCATCGCGCGCCGGACCGGGTCGAGCAGGTACTCGGCGTGCTCAAGGCGTTCGCGCTGCGCGCCAACAAGCCGGACGCGAAGCTCCGTGACCGCTGGCAGCCCGGCATCGACGTGCCCGCCGCACAGGGCCGCGCCGATTCCGGCGACATCGAGATCGACCTGGTCGAGCTGTTCACCGAGGTCGCGGAGCTGGCGGCCGACGTCGGCACCGGGGTCGCGCTGCTGATCGACGAGATCCAGGATCTGCTGCCGGAGGACGTTTCCGCGCTCTGCGCCGCGTGCCACGAACTGTCGCAGTCCGGGGCGCCGCTGGTCGTGGTCGGCGCGGGACTGCCGCACGTGCCCGCTGTCCTTTCGGCGTCGAAGTCGTACTCGGAGCGCCTGTTCCGCTACGCGCGCATCGACAGGCTGGAGCGCGAAGACGCCGACCTCGCGGTGATGGCGCCCATCGAACGCGAGGACGCGGGCATCGAACCGGAGGCGCTGGACGCCCTGTTCGACGCGTCCGGCGGATACCCGTACTTCATCCAGGCCTACGGCAAGGCCGCGTGGGACGCCGCGCCGGCGGATCCCATCACCGTGAAGGACGTCCAGGTCGCCGCGCCGGAGGCCGAGTCCGAACTCGCGGTCGGCTTCTTCGGCTCCCGCTACGAACGCGCGACGCCCGCGGAACGCGAGTACCTGCTCGCGATGGCGGAGCTGACGCAGGGCAGGGACGAGTCCGCCGGGACCGCCGATGTGGCCGTCTACCTGGGGCGGAAGCCTTCGTCGCTGTCGCCGGCGCGGGACAGCCTGATGAAGAAGGGCCTGGTGTACTCCGCCGAGCGCGGGCACATCGCCTTCACCGTCCCCCACTTCGGCCACTACCTGCTCGGCCGGGACTAAGTCTCTCTCAGGCTTTATCGCATAAATCCTAGAAAGCGGCAGAGAACTCTACCGCCGCTTCGTCGCGCCTTCGGCGTTACCAAGAAGTGACCGGCGACACCAAATCTCTCCGGATTTCCGCTCTAGTTGCCGATGATTCATCGGCAGGTGTGCCAAGTCACCGGATAATCGTTGGCTTCCTTGTGAAAAAGGGTGCATACTAGGAGCACAGCCACGAAGACGCAAGACCTACTCCCAAGGGGATGACAAAAACCGATGAACAACATCGCCGCCAAGCTCCGTGCCCGTCGCGCCGAGGCTCGCACTCGCCGGGCGCTGAACCGGGCGATCGACACCGCGGCCACCGCGACCGTTCGTCAGGAGCTCATCGCTATCTCCCAGGCGCGTCACACGCACATGCGCTGACCCGACAACAACCGTTGTAGGTGTCGCCCGTTCGAGTGACCTACGACACATAGTGCGTGAGGTGTAACGCCGCGGAACGCGACGTCGATACCCATTACGACCCCGTGATGCTGGCGGACCCCCGACCTGGCAGCATCACGGGGTTTCCATATGTCCGGACCCCGAAAGATTTCTTGCCTTCACCGCTTCGCGGAGTAACACTTGACCTCGTCAACGAATCTGTTGAGGTGGTCAAATGAATCGATCCGCGGACCGGGTGGCGACCGTCCGGGCCTTCAACCGCCTGTACACCGGCGTGATCGGCGTCCTCGACGAAGGACCGGCCGACGCCGAGTACTCCCTGAGCGAAGCCAGGGTCATCTTCGAACTCGCGCAGCAGGATCAGACCCAGGTCACCGACCTGCGCAAACGTCTCGACCTCGACGCCGGTTACGCGAGCAGGCTGCTCGCGAGGCTCGAGGGACGCGGCCTGCTCACCCGTGAACGCAGCGACGAGGACGCCCGCCGTCAGATCGTCCGGCTGACCGAGAACGGCCGCAAGGCCTTCGCCGTCCTCGACGAACGGTCGGTGGGCCGGATCGGCTCGTTGCTCGGCCGGTTCGGTGACGACGAGCAGCAACGGCTGCTCGGTGCCATGGACACGATCACCTCACTGGTCGGCGAACGCGCCGCGGATCCCGCGCTGGTCCTGCGCCCGCCCCGGCCGGGTGACTTCGGCTGGGTGGTCCACCGGCACGGCGCCCTCTACTCCCGCGAGTACGGCTGGGACGAACGCTTCGAAGCACTCGTCGCCCGCGTCGTCGCGGAGTACGTCGACAGGCGTGGCGATCCGCGTCAAGCGGGCTGGATCGCCGAACTCGACGGGGAACGCGTCGGCAGCATCTTCTGCATGCCCGCCGAGGACGGCGTCACCGCGAAGCTGCGGATGCTGCTCCTCGAACCGGCCGCACGAGGACGGGGCGTCGGGAAACGCCTGGTCAGCGAATGCGTCGAGTTCGCGAGGGCGTCCGGTTACCCGGCGATGGAGCTCTGGACGGTCTCCCTGCTGGAGGCGGCGCGGGCGATCTACCAGAAGGCCGGTTTCCAGCTGGTGAGCGAAGAGACGATCACGGGCTTCGGTTACGAGCTGACTGGGCAGACCTGGCGGCTGGAGCTGTGACGTGTTCGTCGTCTACTGCCCCGTCTGCGATCGGCGGTCCGTGGTCGGGGTCGACTCGATCGATTTCGTCGACGACCTGGCGCCGGGCATGATCTCCGTTTCCGGTCGCTGCCCGGACGGTCACTACGCCGTCCTGCTGACCGGGAAGTCCTTCGCGCCCCAGGAGCCGTGTGTGCGCGAAGTGCGGCAGGTGTTGAAACGCCGAAGGCGCCGGACCAGGCTGGGTGCCTGGTTCGCGCGGCAGCGTGAACTGCACGACCGGCTCTTCCGGTATTGACGCGCGGGTGTCGATTCTCCGGGGGCTCGTTCGTCTAGGGGCCATCGATTCCCAAGGAGGACACCATGCCCCACTACGTCGGTTTCCTGCGGTCCCAGTCGGATTCGCATGATCACCTCGGCCCCGACGAGGCACAACGCGTGCTCGAGAGCTACATCGCCTGGGCGGACGAACGAACGAAGGAAGGCCGTTTCGTCGGCGGCGGCGGGCTGTCGCGAGGCGGCCGGGTGTTGCGCGGCACCGGCGGCGAGGTCGGCGCGACCGACGGGCCGCACACCGAAGCCACGGAGATCGTCGGCGGTTACCAGGTGATCGAGGCCGTGGACCTCGACCAGGCGGAGAAGATCTTCGCGACGCATCCGCATCTGAGGTTCGGGCCGATCGAGGTGCGCAAGATCGGCGAACGCGGCTGCGAGGACTGATGCCGTCATGAGCCGCCCGGCCGGCGTGGTGGAGCATCTGTTCCGGCACAGTGCCGGGCGGATCGTCGCCACGCTGGCCAGGGCGCTCGGCCCCGAACGTCTGGACCTGGCCGAGGAGGCCGTCGCGGACGCGCTGGAACAGGCGCTGCGCACCTGGCCGCAGAGCGGGGTGCCGGACAATCCGCGCGGCTGGCTGTTCCGGGCCGCGCGGAACCGGGCGATGGACGTCGTCCGGCGCGAACAGACCCTGCGCGCGCTGCTGCCGCGGCTCGTGGAGCTGAACGGCCACGAAGCCGACCGGCGTACGGACGACGAACTCGTGTTGATGTTGCTGTGCTGTCATCCCGCGCTGCCGAAGGTCTCGCAGGTGGCGCTGACGCTGAAGACCGTCGGCGGGCTCGGGGTGAACGAGATCGCGGCGGCCCTGCTGACGAAACCGGCGACGGTGGCGCAGCGGCTCGTGCGGGCGAAGAAGTGGATGCGGGAAGCGGGGAAGCCACTCACCCTGCCAGGGCCGGACGCGCTGGAGTCCAGAGTGGACAGTGTGCTGGCCGTGCTCTATCTGCTGTTCAACGAGGGCTATGACGCGACGACCGGCGAGGTCGCGGTGCGCGGCGAACTGTGCGGCGAGGCGATCCGGCTGGGGCGGCTGCTGCTGGCCGAGCCGAAGACGGATCTGCCGAGGGTGCGGGCGCTGGTCGCGCTGATGCTGTTGCAGGGGAGCAGGCTGCCCGCGCGGGTGGACCGGGACGGTGACCTGCTGCTGCTCGACGAACAGGACCGCGACCGCTGGGACCACGCGATGATCGCGGAGGGGACGCGGCTGTTCGAGCGGGCGTGCACCGGGCCGGAGATGTCGGCGTATCACGTCGAAGCGGCGATCGCCCTGTGCCACGGCACGGCTTCGCCGCCGGACTGGCGCCGGATCGTCGACCTGTACGACGACCTGCTGGCGCTGCGGCCGTCGCCGGTGGCGCGGCTGAATCGCGCGATCGCGCTTTCGATGGTGGACGGTGCGGCGGCCGGGATCGCCGAACTCGAAGCCGTCGAGGCCGACCTGCCGGACTACACGCTGATGCCCGCCGTCCTCGGCGCGCTGTGGCTGCGCGCCGGCGACCCCTTGCGAGCCGCGGACCACTACCGGCGGGCGCTCGCGCTGCCCTGCTCGGAGCCGCAACGTCGCTTCCTCACCCGACGGCTGGCGTCCTGCTCGCCCCCTTGACCAGGCCTTTTTCGCTTCCTCCGCGCGTACCCCACCCCCCACCGCTCCCAGGGGGGCGCGCCCCGCACCAGCGTATCGGGAGGGGGTGACGCGGGGTGGGTTCCGGCGGTGGTGGGGGCCGAGTTGTCCACAATGGCGGGTGGGTGTGGATAAGTGGGCGAAGGGGGAGCGGGGGTGTTGCGAAAGTGGCTTTCGCAACGTTGAAGGTTGGGAAAGTGGCTTTCGCAACGCGCGTCGGCAACCCGGAAGCGATGCGCACGGAAGACATCCGCAGTTCACGCGGGCACGGTTACCTGGGGGAGTGAACTGGACGGCGTACGTCGACGGCTACTGCGAACGCCTCGCCCCCGGCCTCTGGGGCGAGCCGCTCAACAGTCTCAGCAATCTCGCGTTCCTGATCGCGGCGATCGCGGTCTGGCGGCAGCCGAAAGGCCGCGTCTTCGCTGTCCTCATCGGACTGGTGTTCCTCGGCAGCACGGCCTTCCATCTGCTCGCCACTCGCTGGTCCGCGGCCGCCGACACCGGCTTCATCCTGGTGTTCGTCCTGTACTACGCCGCCGTGTTCCCGCATCTGTTCTTCGGCGTCCGCCGTGGGCTCTCGTGGCTCGGCATCCCCGTGTTCCTCGCCTTCACCGCCGTCGTCGCGTCGCTGGGCGGCGGGCTGTACCTCTCGGCCTTGCTCGGGCTCGTGCTCTTCGCGGTCGTCCTCAGGGGTGAACATCGCCGCAGGTTCGCCCTCGCCGCGGGCGTTTTCGGGGTGTCCCTTTCGTTCCGCACGGCCGACCACACGGTCTGCGGGAATTTCCCCGCCGGGACGCATTTCCTCTGGCATCTGCTGAACGGCCTCGTGCTCTATCTCGCCGCGAACGCCGCGACGAAAAGGGCCGCGTCCCGGCAGGACGCGGCCCCTTCCCACAGCTGACTCAGTGGACGCCGATTTCGCGGAGATCCTTGTCGTGTTCGTCGGCGTGGTAGTCCTCGGCCTCGGTGTCGTCCGTGCCGTTGAAGACCTTCAGCTGCCGCGCGATCACCGTGAAGATCACGGCGATCAGCAGGTTCGCGATCAGCGCCACGAACCCGACGTAGATCTGCAGCTGCGAGCCGCTGAGCGGATGCCAGCCGAAGATCGACAGGTCCCCGAGCTTCAGCGCCGAGCCACCGAAATGCGCCTTGCCGGTCGCCGGGTTCGGGATGTTGTAGAGCATGATCAGGCCCCACCCGATGCCGACCACCCAGCCGGCGATCAGGCCCCAGCGGTGGAACCACCGCGTGTAGAGCGAGATCGCCACCGCGGGCAACGTCTGCAGGATCAGCACACCACCGATGAGCTGCAGGTCGATCGAGAACTGCGGGTCGATGAACAGGATGAACGCCACCGCGCCGAACTTCACGATCAGCGAAGCGAGCTTGGCCTGCTTCGCCTCCTGGCCCGGCGTCGCGTTCTTCTTGATGTACTCCTTGTAGATGTTGCGGGTCCACAGGTTGGCCGCCGCGATCGACATGATCGCCGCGGGCACCAGCGCGCCGATGCCGATCGCGGCGAACGCGATCCCGGCGAACCACGACGAGAACTGCGAGTCGAACAGCACCGGGACGACGGTGTTCGTGTCGGGCTTGCCGGTGGCGTTGTTGGTGATCGGCTTGACCGCGGCACTGATCGCGACGTAGCCGAGCAGCGCCAGCAGACCCAGGACCAGCGAGTACGCCGGGAGCGCGACCATGTTCCGCTTGATCACGCTACGGCCGCGCGAGGCGAGAACGCTGGTGAGCGAGTGCGGGTACAGGAACAGCGCGAGCGCCGAACCGAGCGCCAGCGTGGCGTACTGCAACTGGTTGTTCGCGTTGAGCAGGATGCCGTCCGCGGGGGACTGGGTCTTGTCGAACTTCGCGTCGGCTGCGTCGAAGATCGCCGACCAGCCACCGAGCTTCGAGGGCAGGTAGATGATCGCCACGAGGATCACGATGTAGATCAGGATGTCCTTGACGAACGCGATCAGCGCGGGCGCGCGAAGGCCCGACTGGTACGTGTAGACGGCCAGGATGACGAAGGCGACCAGCAGCGGCAGGTGACCGACGACGCCGGAGCCGTTGATGCCCATGGTCCGCAGGACCGCCTCGAGGCCGACGAGCTGCAGCGCGATGTACGGCATCGTCGCGATGATGCCGGTGATCGCGATCAGCAGCGCCAGCGTCGGCGAACCGAACCGGCCGCGGACGAAGTCGGCGGGCGTGACGTAACCGCGGACGCGCGAGACCGACCACATGCGCAGGGCCGGCATCAACACGATCGGGTAGACGATGATCGTGTAGGGCAGCGCGAACATGCCCATCGCACCGGCGCTGAACATCAGCGCGGGGACGGCCACGAAGGTGTAAGCCGTGTAGAGGTCGCCGCCGAGCAGGAACCAGGTGATCCACGAGCCGAACTTGCGGCCGCCGAGACCCCATTCGTCCAGGTGGTCGAGGGTGTTGCCGGCCTTCCAGCGCGACGCGACGAAGCCGAGCACGGTGACGACCGCGAAGAGGATCGTGAAGATGATCAGCTCGGGCCACTGGATGTTGGTCACTTGACGTCCCCCTCGTCGAGCTCGTCCACGGACAGCCGGTCGGGACGCTCACTGGTCGGCTTGTCCTTCGTCATCACGTAGACGATCCAGGTGCAGAGGACACCGACCGCCACGAACACGAATTGGAACCAGTAGAAGAACGGCATCCCGAACAGCCGGGGACCGTCCGAATTGAACAAGGACGTGATCAGCACCAGCAACGGGATGATCAACAGGAGGTTCCAGGGGCTGAACTGAAAGCCCCTCACCTTCCCGTCTGCCTTACCTGACGCCATCGGACCTCACCTAACCGTTCCCGTACCCCCGGATCGACCCGATGACCCTAGAACCTCTCCCCCGTCCGGGTCACGCGTGCCTGATATCGATTTGATCAGCGACGCCTCATACGACGAAGGGCGGTTGCCGTCCGAGTCCCCGGCGGATATCAATAGCCGCAAGTCGCGAACAGGAACTTCGCACGCAACATCAAAGGGGCATCGGATGAAGAAACTCCGCTATGCGGTGGTGATCCCGGCTGTCGCCGGCACCATGCTGGCCGGGTTCACGCCTGCGTTCGCAGGGCCGGAGGCTGCCGGGCAGCAGCCGCTGAACTCCACCAACATTCCGGCGAAGTACGCGGACCAGAAGCTGGACTGGCACAAGTGCACCGCCAGCGAGCTGCCGTCCGCGCCACCTCCGGGGGCCGAGAACATCGAGTGCGCGACCTACCGCTCGCCGCGTAACTGGTACAAGACGAACGAGGCCATCGACCTGACGATCGCCGTCAGCCGCCTCGCCGCCACCAGCGGCAACGCGACGGCCAGTGTCATCACGAACCCGGGTGGCCCCGGCGCTCCGGGCCGTAACTTCCCGGCCCGTCTGCGTAACCAGACGAAGCTGCGCGCGAACCAGGAGATCATCGGTCTCGACCCGCGCGGCACCGGCAAGAGCACCAACATCACCTGCGGCAACGCGATCGGCACCGGCTCCGACCTGGACCCGCGCGACCGCAGCCGGGCGAACCTCAACCTGATCCTGGAC
>Ga0307518_10000495_pt1 | contig 30033 bp, 30 predicted proteins | sample 25_EM_MG_FD_203889 | JGI IMG/M metagenome (GOLD analysis project Ga0307518, IMG submission 203889) | Populus trichocarpa ectomycorrhiza microbial communities from riparian zone in the Pacific Northwest, United States - 25_EM | ecosystem: Host-associated > Plants > Roots > Unclassified | place... | reverse complement strand
CGGTGTTCCGCCCGACCTGGGAGAACCGCGGCTCCGGCAGCCCGAGCCCGATCGCGGCCACGAGCGGGGCCGCCAGCGCGATCGCTCGTTCGGTGTCGCCGGTCCACAGCAGGCGGTTGCCGATGGAATCCGTCGCGATCGCGCCCAGCGCGCGCGGATTCGCCTTGGTGACAGCCGAAATCGTGCCGATCGCGGTGCTCAGCGTTCCGGCGAACGCGGCACCGAGTTCGGCCAGGCCGCCGTCGAGGGCCCGGGAGGATCGGGCGCCGGTGAACCGGCCGTCCGGGACGAGGTCGATCGTGACGGCGTCGAGTGACGGGTCCAAGGGTTCGCCGCACACGAGGGATTCCACCGAAGGAGCGACAAGGACGGAGGAGAGCGAGTACCACCAGATCGTGCCGAGCACTTCGGGCCGGGTGCAGCCGTAGAGCTTCGCGGCGCCGCCGATGCGGGCGCTGACCCAGGCGGCGTCGGCGAGCAGGGTCGCGGGTGCCTCCATCAGGACACCGGCCGGTACAGCGTGACGCTGAACGAAGTGGTGACATCCACCGATCCGGTGATCGCGTCGAGGCGTTCACGCCTGCCGTCGCGATGGAGGTGATGTGCGCTCGGGCCCATCTCCACCACCTGGCGGATCTGAGCGGGCGTCAGCGTCACCTGCTGGGTGACGTCGTGGCGGTCCGCCCGGGTGAAGTGTTCGCCGAGGGTGTCCTCCAGTCGCGCGTCCTTGCCGCCGTCGACGGAGATCACCAGGTCGCCCAGCTCCCGGAGGTGACCGGGGTTCGGGGTCGCGACAACCAGCAGCCCGTCCTCGGTCAGGACGCGGTGGAACTGCGGGGCGTTGCGGGGCGCGAAGACGTTGAGGATCAGCGACGCGCTCGCGTCCGCCACCGGCCAGGGCTCCCAAAGATTCCACACGGCCGCGCCCGCGCGCGTGTGCGCGCGAGCGGCCCGGCGCAGGGCGACGGCGGAGACGTCGAGCGCCAGCCCGTACGCGGCGGGGACGGCGTCGAGCACATGCGCGAGGTAGTAGCCCGTGCCCGCGCCGGCGTCGATGACCATCCCGTTCTCGACATGCTCCGAAGCCACCTTCGCGAGGGCGTCGGCGAGGGGCAGGTAAACGCCCGACGAGAGGAGGTCGACACGGGCCGCGACCATCGGCGCCGTGTCCGCGGTGCCCGCCGGGATACGCGCGTGCAGAAGGTTGACGTAACCCTGCTTCGCCACGTCGAACGAGTGCCCCCGACCGCAACGCACCGTGCGCTCGGTTACCCCGACCGGGTCACCGCAGACCGAACACCGCAACGACCGGACGATCGCCGGTGGCAGAGGGTCATGGCCGGATACACGCGCGTTCATGGCCCTATTCGACCACGAGGTTTCGCAACCGGACAGAACGCACCAGGTCAGCGGAAACCTGGCCGTAACAACGCCGTACCGACAGTTCACGCGGGTGAAACCTGAATCGCCGCCCGAGGAAACACCGCGGTCCAAAAATTCCTGCGCAGTACACCCCAGGCACGGGAGGAAGATTGTGCTGAACGCAGGAGACACCGCATGGGTGTTGATCAGCGCCGCGCTGGTCATGCTCATGACACCGGGATTGGCGTTCTTCTACGGCGGCATGGTCCGCGCGAAGAGCGTTCTGAACATGTTGATGATGAACTTCATCGCGCTCGCCGTGGTCGGCGTCCTCTGGACGCTCTACGGCTTCACGATGGCGTTCGGCAACGACGTGGGCGGCGGGTTGCTCGGGAACTTCGACTTCGCGGGTCTCTCGACCATCTCCGGCAAGCTCGCCGGATTCGCCACCGCCGCGACCAGCTCCACGCCCGAGGTCGCCTGGCCCGGCGCGGACGCGCTGCCGCTGTTCGCCTTCGTGATGTTCCAGCTGATGTTCGCGATCATCACGCCCGCGCTGATCTCCGGTGCCATCGCCGACCGCGCCAAGTTCTGGGGCTGGACGCTGTTCGTCGCGGTGTGGGTGACCGTCGTGTACTTCCCGGTCGCGCACTGGGTGTTCTCGTTCAACGGCTTCATCAGCGCCGATTCGGTCGGCGGCTGGATCGCCAACCAGCTCAAGGCGCTCGACTTCGCGGGCGGTACCGCGGTCCACATCAACGCCGGTGCGGCGGGGCTCGCGCTCGCGATCGTGCTCGGCAAGCGCAAGGGCTGGCCGAAGGGCACCGGACGCCCGCACAACGTGCCGTTCGTGCTCCTGGGCGCCGCGCTGCTGTGGTTCGGCTGGTACGGCTTCAACGCCGGATCGGCGCTGGCCGCCAACGACCTCGCCGCCGTCGCGTTCACCAACACCACCGTCGCGACCGCGGCCGCCGTGCTCGGCTGGCTGATCATCGAGCAGATCAAGATCGGGAAGCCGACCACCCTCGGCGCCGCTTCCGGTGCCGTCGCGGGTCTCGTCGCGATCACCCCGGCGGCCGGTTTCGTCAGCCCGCTGGGCGCCATCGCCATCGGTCTCATCGCCGGTGCCCTGTGCGCCCTGGCGATCAGCCTCAAGTTCCGCTTCGGTTTCGACGACTCCCTCGACGTCGTCGGCGTCCACCTCGTGGGTGGTCTCGTCGGCACGCTGCTCATCGGCTTCTTCGGCACCACCAGCGTCAACTCGCTCGGCGTCGACGGCCTGTTCTACGGCGGCGGCCTCGGCCAGCTGGGCAAGCAGGCCGCGGCGGCGGGAGCCGTCCTCGTGTACTCGTTCGTGCTGACCTTCGTCATCGGCTGGGTGATCAAGAAACTCGGCGGATTCCGCGTCAGCGCGGAGGACGAGGTCAGTGGTATCGATGAGGCCCAGCACGCGGAGAGCGCGTACGACTTCACCGGTTCGGGCGGCGGCCTCGGCCAGCCGAGCTCCATCCCGGTCAAGACGTCCACCGGAACCGCGGCCACGAAACTCGAGGAGAGCAAGGCATGAAGCTGATCACCGCGATCGTCAAGCCGTTCACGCTCGACGACGTCCGCTCCTCGCTGGAGCAGCTGGGCGTGCTCGGCATGACGGTCAGTGAGGTACAGGGCTACGGCAGGCAGAAGGGCCACACCGAGGTCTACCGGGGTGCGGAGTACTCCGTGGACTTCGTGGCGAAGCTGCGGGTCGAGGTCGTCACCGACGATTCCAACGTCGAGAAGGTCCTCGACGCGATCACCACGGCCGCCCACACCGGCAAGATCGGTGACGGGAAGATCTGGGTGACGCCGGTGGAGACGGTCATCCGGGTACGCACCGGCGAGCGCGGCTCGGACGCGCTATAGGCGTCACGGATGGCCGACGGGGGTGAACTGGTCAAGGCCACCGAGCGTTTGCTCGAAGGCAGGCACGGGAGGCTGGGGGCGTCCGCTTTGCGGGCGGCCTTGGTCGACCTCTACGAATTCTGGTTGGGCAAGGGCGCTTCGGCGGCCGGCGTCGACACCGCTGAACCCGGTGTCGCGCTGGCCGCCGTCGGCGGCCTCGGGCGCAGTGAACTGGTGCCCTTCTCCGACCTCGATCTGTTGTTGCTGCACAACGGAAACTCGCGTGTCGGCGAGATCGCCGACGCGATCTGGTATCCGCTGTGGGACGCCAAGATCGGCCTCGATCACTCGGTCCGCACGCCGGGTGAGGCGCTGAAGGTGGCGTCGGAGGATCTGCGGACCGCGATGGGGCTGCTCGACATCCGCCACATCTCCGGGGACGCCGAGATCACCGCGAGGCTGGCGGCCGCGGCACGGGACCAATGGCGGCGGACCGCCAGGAAACGGATGGACGAACTGTCGGACGCGGTGCGTCAGCGCTGGGCCCGCAGCGGCGAGATCGCGCAGTCCGCCGAGCCGGATCTCAAGCACGGCCGAGGCGGGCTTCGCGACTTCGCCATCCTCGAAGCGCTGGCGGCGGCACAGCTGACGGCGAGGCCCGGCGAGGAGCTGCTGGCGGCCAAGAGCCTGCTGCTCGACGTCCGGACGGAACTGCGCAAGGAACTGCGCCGGGAGCGGGACATCCTCAGCGCGCCGGAAGCCGAGACGGTCGCGGGTGAACTCGGCTTCGGTGATCGGTTCACGTTGGCGCGCAAGCTTTCCGGCGCCGGGCGGACGATCGCGTACGCGGTCGACGTGGCGCTCCGGTCCACTGTGGAACCACCGAAGGCGCGGTTCGGCCGCCGTCCGGTGCGGACCCCGCTCGACGAGGGTGTCGTCCTGCACGGGAACGAGGTCGCGCTGGCGCGGGACGCCTTGCCCGCCAAGGATCCGGCCCTGCTGCTGCGGGTCGCCGCGGCGTCGGCCCGGATCCGGAAGCCCATCGCGCACGGGACCCTGCGGGCGCTGGCCGACACCGCGCCCGAACTGCGTGCGCCGTGGCCCGCCGACGCCCTCAAGGCGCTGGTGGAACTGCTCGGCGCGGGCGAGGGACTCGTCGACGCCGTGGAGGCGCTGGACCGCACGGGCCTGTGGGCGCGGCTGTTCCCCGAATGGGGTGCGGTGCGGGATCTCCCGCCGAGGTCGCCGGTGCATTCGTGGACCGTCGACCGGCATCTCGTCCGGGCCGCGGTCGAGGCGTCGAAACTGACGACCACCGTTTCACGGCCGGACCTGCTGCTGATCGGCGCGTTGCTGCACGACATCGGCAAGGGCCGCGACGCGGACCATTCCGAACTCGGCGCGAAGATCAGCGCACAGGTGGCGGCCCGGCTCGGGTTGTCGTCGGCCGATGCGGCGCTGGTGGCGGCGATGGTGCGGCATCACCTGTTGCTGCCGCATACCGCGACGCGGCGGGACATCAGCGATCCCGCCACGATCCAGCGGGTCACCAAGACCCTCGACGACAACCTCGTCCTCCTGGAACTGCTGCACGCCTTGACGACGGCGGATTCGCTGGCCACCGGGCCGGGCGTGTGGACGGACTGGAAGGCGCGCCTGCTCGCCGAACTGGTGTCCGGTTGCGAAGAAGCGTTGCACGGCAAGGGTTTCGTGCCGCCGGAGCCGATGGGCGCCGAACAGCGGGAGCTCGTCGCCGAAGCCGTCGCGTCCGGCCGCGGCGAGGTGCGCATCACCGCCGCCGGCAAGGTGGTGACCGTGGTGCTCGCGGTCCCGGCCCGCGCGGAACTGCTGGCCCCCGCGGCCGGGGTGCTCGCGCTGAACTCGCTCGAGGTCCACGCGGCGGTGCTGCGCGGGCACGACGGGGGACGGGCGGGAGTCTTCACGGCGTCACCGAAGTTCGGCTCGCTGCCCGACGTCACGCTGCTGCGGGAGCAGTTCGCGCGGGCGGTGGCGGGCACGCTGCCGTTGACCCAGCGGCTCGCGGCGAAGGAACGGGACTACGGCGGAGGAGAGGCGCCGTCGGCCGGGGCGAAGGTGATCTGGTTCGACGACGAGACCAGCGGACGCGACACGGTCGTCGTCGAACTGCGGGCCGCGAACCGGATCGGGCTGCTGTACCGGGTCGCGGGCGCGTTGCGCCGGTGCGAGGCCGAGGTGCGGTGGGCGAAGGTGGCCACGCTCGGTGGCGCTGTCGTCGACTCGTTCGCCGTCGCTCCGCGGAGCGGCCAGGTCGACCAGGCGTGGCGGTCGAAGGTCGAAGCGGCACTGCTGGCGGCGGCTTCCTGACGTTCGGGGTGTCGCGCGAGTCACGGAAGGTGGCGGTGGCAGGATGTGCGCGGTCGAGACCTGAAGGAGCCGGAGGGTGGTGAGCGCGTGCCCGGTCCACAACGTGTCACGCTGCCGCCGACCGTCGTCGCCTCCCATCTCCGCGCGTGCGCGGACGACCTCGCCGTCTCCCTCACCGCGTCCGGTACCGCCGCGACCGTGCCCGAACTGCTGAAAGTGGTCCGGCACCTCGTCGCGGGCCAGCAGGCGCTGGCCATCGCGCTCGAAGGTATGGCGGGCCGGGTCGAAGGGGGCGGCGACGGCGCGCTGGCCACCGCCCCGACGGTCGACGTCGAGGTGGTCGCCGAAGTGCTCCGTGCGGCGGCCACCGCTGTCGACTGTTCGGCCGAAGCGCTCGCCGAATCGCGCCCGTCATTCGAATGTGTGAGCGATTCAGTCGCCCCTGACACCCGTTTGTAGCTGTCCCGCCGCTTCGGCGCGTGGATACGCTGACCAGGCGGAGGTGGGCCATGCGCGCGGTGTGGAAAGGCACGATCGGATTCGGGACCTACGCCATTCCGGTGAAGGCGTACAGCGCGACCGAAGAGCACAACATCCCCCTCCACCAGGTGCACGAGCCGGACGGCGGCCGGGTGCGGGTGAAGTGGGTCTGCGAGGTCGACGGTGCCGAGGTGCCCGCGGCCGAGATCGCCAAGGGCTATCCGGTCCCCAACGGTGACGTCGTCCTGCTGACCAGCGGGGATTTCGCCTCGCTGCTCGCGCCGACCACCCAGTCGATGGACGTCGTCGGTTTCACGCCTGCCGACCAGGTCGACCCGATGTACTTCGCGCGCAGCTACTACCTGGAACCGGAGCCGGCGGGCACCAAGCCGTACGTGTTGTTGAGCGAGGCGCTGCAGCAGTCCGGGCGGATCGCGATCGTCAAGGTGACCTTGCGGCAGCGCGAGACGCTGGGCGCGCTGCGTGTGCGGGACCAGGTGATCCTGCTCGAGACGATGCTGTGGCCCGACGAGATCCGGCGGCCGGACTTCCCGTTCCTGCACGAGGACGTCGACCTGCGGCGCGGCGAACTGCGGAACGCGGTCTCGCTGATCGAAGACCTCACGCGGGATTTCGAACCCGGCCGGTACACCGATCGCTACCGTGAGGCGCTCGAAGCGCTCATCCAGGCCAAGCTCGACGGAGACGACGTTCTCCAGCCCACCGCCGCCGAACAGGCGGAAGGCGTGACGCGGCTGCTGGCCGCCTTGCAGCAGGGCCCGGTCGAGAAGGCCAAGGAAGCGGCGGACAAGGCACGCCAGGCGCGGACGCGGGCGAAGCGGGCTGCGTCGTCGGCGTCGTCGGCCAAGACCAGTTGAGTAGATCTACTCAGGGGTAGTTGGGGGTCTTCACGCTGCCGTGACCCCACGGTGACCGGGCAAGGTTATGCCCATCGCGCGGAGAGAGCGCGGGCAGTGAAATCGCCTGGTACTGGGGGTCCGGCGATACCGAGTCCCGCGAAGCTCGCCAAGTGTGCTTACGGTCGGCTCGCGGGGAGGCGAGCCTTCCGTAGGGGCTCCGGTACCGGTTTGCGAGGGGCGATCGGTCCCGGAGCCCTGTTTTTCGCGGTCGGCGTGTCCGTGACCGCTCAAAGCCGTTTGGCCGCGCGGAACGCCTTGGCGTAAGTACCTTCGCCGTCGATCAGCGACACACCGCCGGCGTCGCCGAACGTCGGCCCGTTGGCGACTTTGCGGCTGGACAGCACTCGCCGCTTGCCGTCGTTGTCGATGCCGAGGTAGATCCCGGTGTGGGACACGCGCGGCCCGAGATGTGGCTCCAGATTGAAGAAGAGAATGTCGCCGGGCTGCAATGCCGAGTGGTCCGTGGCCTGTTTCCCGGTGTCCGCGACCACGGGTGTCCCCGGCCCGAGTTCGGACATCGCCCAGGCACGCCGCGGCAGCCCCGGCCCCTTCGTGTTGGCACCGAGCAGCGGGTAGCCCGCGCGGTAGCCGTAGACCATCCGCACGAAACCGGAGCAGTCGAGCGAGCCGAACCGCGCGGGCTCGGCCTTCTCGTGCTTGTCGGGGAAATCCCAGTCGACACCGAGGAAATCGTAGAAATCCGATTTCTCGAGCCGTCCCTCGGCGCTGTCGGGACCGAAGGTCGCGTCGCCCGCGATCCGGAGTTTCTTGGACCTCAGGGCCGCCGAGCCGTCGGTGTACTGCAACGCGATGGCGAGGAGATCCGGCGACGTGTCACTGACGGCCTTGGGCAGCCAGTCGCGTAACCACGGCTCCTTTTCCGCGCCCTCCTGCCATACCTGCGGCGCGAAGCGGACCCAGGCCGACGAGGTGATCGTGGCGTCGGTGAACTTCGGCTCGGTGAAGGTCCGGCTCCGGCCGGTCAGCATGACCGTGCGCGAGCCGTCGGTGAACGACGCCAGCTGGGTGCCGGCGGAATCCCGGACGATGGTCCTCGCCGGGGCGGCGAGCCGTTCGTACGAATACCCGCCCACCGCTGCCGCGCCCGGTGTCGCCGCGGAGGCGGACATCGCGGTGATGTCCTGCTTTTCCTGCTTCGCGACGTAGAACGCGGCCGTGCCGGACACACCGATCACCGCGACCAGGACACCGATCCGGATTGCCTTGCGCATCGCGGCCCTCACAGCGTCGGGACCAGCCCGACCAGCACTCCGCTGATCAGGATCGCGTAACTGGCGAGGCTGACCCCGGTGGTGGCGAAGATGGTCGCCGCCGGAGGCTGCCGGACGAGTTGGTATGCCACCAGACCGGGCACCACGAAGCCCAGCGTCTGGTGCACGAACAGCAACGGGAAATCGGCCTGGAGGACGAGCAGCAAGGTCGTCTGCAGTACGACCCCGAGCAGCACCACCGCGGCGAACAAGCGCTTGCCGTAGAGGATCACGACGCGTTGCAGCACCTTCGTGCCCGCGTACGTCAGCGCGGTCATCAGCACGATGATCGCCGCTCTCCGGAAGTCCTCGACGATGGTCAAGGCGATCCATCCCGGCGTGATCATGCCGCCGGGGGACAGGTTCGTCGTGAGGTAGCAGACCAGGGACAGCAGCAATCCGATGGCGAGCCCGATGGTGGCGACCTCGGCGGAGAGGGACGTGGTGAGCATCAGGAGGCGACCGTTTCCAGTTTGGCGAGTTCGTCGATGAGCAGTTCGCCCTGTCCGTGGATGTTGCCGATGGCGACCAGCGACGCCTGCCGGTCGATGCCGCCGATGATCTTGCGCAACAGTTCTTCGGGACGCCGTGAGCCGCCGAGGTCGAGGACGCGGTCGTGCCACTCGTGGGGGATCGCGGTCCGGGCGCTGCGGGTCGGGTCGCCGATCAGCACCACGCGCTCCGGGGCGATCCGGGGGATCAACGCGCCCATCTGGCCGTTGCGCTCGACCCGGTCGGGGCGGCAGTTGATGATCACGTGCAGCGGATCGGAGATCGCGCCTTGGCCGCGGAGCTGGTCGATGTTCATCAACGTCGATTCGGGGTCGTTCGCGGCGAAGACGTTCGCGAAACGCAGCCTGCGCCGCCCCGCGCGGTAGTGGTGGACCTGGAGGACGCCTGGATCCGGCGGTGCGGACCACATGCCCTCCAGAGCCAGTCCCCGGTTGACCTTGAGCAGGTCGGCCACGGCCAGCGCGATCGCCACGTTCTCCTTGAACGTGATCCAGCTGAACCCGCGCATCTCCTCGTCGGTGACCGATTCGGGGTCGACGGCGATCAGACGGCAGTTCCGCTTGTCCGCCTCTTCCTGGAGGATCGCGAGCCGGTCCTTCTCCGCGGTGAGGCAGATCCCGCCGATCGGCATCGAGCGGCTCAACGAGCGGGCCACGTCGTCCAGTGTCGGGCCCATCTCGGCGAGATGATCCTCCCGGACGTTGCAGAGGACGCCGATGGTGGAGCGGATCAGCTTGCTCTGGTTGATCTCCTGCAGGTCCGGCATCACCGCCATGCATTCGATCACCAGCGCGTCCGGCCGGTAGGCGGCGGCACGGCGGACGATGCCGATCTGCTCGACGACGTTGGCTATGCCGAACTTGCGGTAAACGGGCTCTTCACTGCCGTCGGGGTGGATGAAACGGGCCGCGGTCCCGGTGGTCTTCGCGGCCGTCACCAGGCCACCGCCGCGCAGCGCGCCCGCGCAGAGCCGGGTGATCGACGATTTGCCGCGGATGCCGTTGACCAGCACCCGCGTCGGGATGCTGTGCAGGTTCCGGTAGTGGTTGCGTTGCTCGAAGACCCCGGCGGCCAGCATCGCCACCGAGGCGGTGAGCAGGACGAAGTAGAGAAACGTCACTTCGGGTTCCGGCCTTGTTCGACGAGCCGCCTCGGCGGCTTCTGAGGTTCGTGCCGCCGTTCCGGGCGACGGGACGGGAGCCGTGCTTCCGGACGGCGGACGGCGGCCGGTGGCCTGCCGGATTCCGTCGTCTTCTCCGGCAGATCCTTCACGCGCCGGAGCAGCTTGGTCTCGTCGGTCGCGGCGCCTGCCGGGCGGCGGACCACCCCGAGGCGGGCCTTGCCGTCGGTCAGCGCCTGGCGGCAGATCTCGACGCAGGACGCGATGGTGCCGATCTCGTCCTGCCGCTGCGGGTACACCACGGCACCCATCCCGACACCCTTGGCGATCGGTACGGCCGTTTCGGCGATCCGGCGCAACGGCAGCACGACGACCAGCAGATGCCAGGCGAACGACATCAGCGCGACGACGGCGGTGAGGAGCGCGGCGACCCGGGCGCCCGCGCGCACGGTGTTGTCCGCGACGCCGAGCGAGCCGATCGGCTGTTCGGCGACGACGACCCAGTTCAGTCCGGCGGCGCTGCCGTCGTCGGCGAGGCGCTCGGCCGCCACCAGGGTCGTGGCGGTGGTTTCCCGGGCGTCCTCGCCGGTCCGCGCGGTCGCGATGTTCTTGACCAGAACGGGATCGGTGAGCTCGGAGAAGGCGAAGTAGCCCTCGGTGTCGGCGATGGTGCGCTTACCTTCGTCGACCACCCGGACGCGCCCGCCCGCCGACTCGAGCACCGAAGCCATCCGCGGTACGTCGAATTCGCCGACCAGGACGTTGGTCGAGTCCGGCACGTGCGCGAAGGCGTAGACCACGGGCACCCGGCCGCTGGTGTTGTGCTGGCGCAGACCGGCGCCGTCGGGGAGCTTGCCCGGATCGCGCAGCGAGTCGCGCCCGGCCCGCTGGATTTCCCCGCCTTCGGCGTCGGCGAGGTAGACGCTGCGGAACCGGCTTTCGTTGCCGGCGAGCCGTTCGAGCATGCCGCGCAGCTGGTCCGGTTTCTTGTCCGCGCCGAGCCGGGCGACGGCCCGCAGGTCGCCGAGGCCCTGGGAGAGGCTGCGGCGCAAGGTGTCGGCCGTATGCGACACCCGGTCGCCGTACTCGCCGAGCATGGTGGGCGAGACGGCGGCGTGCTGGCGGCCGAGCGTCGCGGCGACGGCGACCGACCAGCCGAGCAGTGCCAGCGAGACGAGCGCGATGACCAGCTGGGCGGAGAGGAACGGCTTGAGTTTGGCGCCGGGCCTGCGCCTGCCGAGCTTCGCCCGGTAGCGCTCGACCGCCCGGGTCAGCCGGTTCACTTCGCGGACGCGGGACTGACGGACCGGCCGGTCGAGGACGCCGGCCGCGACGGCGAGCGCGTCGGCGCGCAGGCGCAGGATCGGATTGACGACCGTGCGGCGGAGCAGCACGAATCCGGCGACGGCGATCACCAGCAGGGCGGCCGCCGGGATCAGGCCTGGCCAGCGCGCGGGTACCGGCTCGACGGGGAAGCGGCTGAGCGTGACGGCGGCCAGTCCGAGACTGCCCTCGGTGCCGTCCGAGGCGACCGGCGCGAAGGACACGACCGGCGCGACCCGCCGGTCCGGCTTGTCCGGGTCGGGCGCGGCGTCACCGGTGAACGTGCCCGACTCCCCGGCCGCCGCGGCGGCGGTGGCGCGAGCGAGGAGATCCTGCGCGGTCCGGTCGTCCTCGGGTACCTCGGTGCCGTGAGAGTGGAGCAGCGTGCCGTCCGGGGTGACGAGTCTGAGCTGTTCCTTGAAGTCCTTGTCGAGCTCCGGCGCGGCCCCGCGCAGCACGGTCGAGACGACGAGGAGCCGTCCGGCACGGGCACCGGAGAGCGGGAGCGCGGTGAGGACGAGCGGAGTGCCGCCGGGACGGGCGATCGGGCGGACCGTGAGCTTCTGGACGGTGGCGTCCCGGAGGTTCTCGACGGCCACCGGCTCGCCGTGCGTCGCCAGTACCTTCCGCGCGGCGGGATCGAAGACGACGATCCCGCGCCAGTCCGGATAGGTCTCGCCGAGGCGGTCGAGGACGGCGTCGTCGTCGGCGTTGTCGAACACCCCGGAGCCGGTCGCGACCTGCAGATCGCCGGCGGCGGTGGTGGCCGACGTGGCCAGCGCCTGGGCGAGGGCCGCGGTCGCGCGCCGACGGCTCTCGGTGACCTCGTCCGGGACGGCGTCGGCGGCTTTCGCGCCGAGTGCCGAAAGCGGCCCGGCGGTGGAAAGGTAGAGGGCGGTGAAGGCGGTGATCATCAGCAGCAGGACGAAGGCGGTCGCGGACGCGACCTTCACGCCGCGGGGGAAGCCCGCTTCCGGGATCTGGCCGCGAAGCCGGGCCACCGGATCGAGCCGGTTCTTCTGCCGAGTCACCTGCCCCAGGCCTTTCGGTTTTGCGATCGGGGAGATCGGGGCCCGGGTCGGGCGCTAGCGGAACTTGTACCCAATCGGGTTACGCGCAGATATCAAAACTGGCGTCGGTGACGTTACAACTCACCCCAAGGAGCTGAAAGCGCGGCTAAGGCTACCTATTCGGGTGAGTCGGTAGGCTTCGGGTGGTGATCAGTCGTCCAAGGGTGTTGCTCAGCGTGATCAGTGTGGGCGTCGCGCTGGCCCTGGTGCTGACGGTCGTGCTGATCCTCGGCGACGAGGAGTCACCGAAACCCGTCCCGGCCACGGAGAACGACCTGAACTCCGCTGTCGCCAAGCTCACGTCCGGGCTTTCCGCTGACCAGGACTACCGCTCGCCGAAAGCCGACGAACGTCGGATGGCCGCCGCCGGCTTCGGCGCGCTGATGGACGCCGGGCGCGCGGAGTCGGCCGATCTCGAGAAGCTCGGGTTCTCGCTGCGCGACGGGGTGGACCCGCGGACCGGACGGCCGTACACGATCGCCGTGAACGAGCCCGGCACCGATCGGGCATGGGGGATGTATCTGATCGACCGCTCCGCCCCGCCTTCTCTCGCCATCGAGATCCCGCATCCGGCGTCCGACCTCCGGACGGAACTGTTCGGTCTCGACTACTTTCGTCAGGTGCCGGGGGCGGTCCTGCTGATCGCGGGCGCGCACCGGAAGGCCGACGACGGCCGAGCCGACGTCGCGCACGAGGTGGATTCGGTGTTCCACGCGGTGGCCGCCACCCTCGCCGGACGGGGGATGACGCAGGTCCAGCTGCACGGTTTCGACGACCAGAACATGCCGGACGACGACATCGTGCTGTCCTCCGGCGCGTCGGTGGCGGGGGAGCCCGCCCGGCGTGCCGCCGACCGGCTCGAAGCGGGCGGATTCGCCGTCTGCCGGGCGTGGGCGTCGTCGTGCGGCGCGCTGGAGGGGATGAAGAACGTCCAGGGCAAGGCCGCGGCCGAGGACGGAACCGCCTTCCTGCACGTGGAGATGAGCCGTACCGTCCGCGAGGCAGGCACCGCCGACGTCATCCGCGCCCTCACCGCGGCCGACCTCCGCAAGCCCTGAACCGTCCGCAACCGCGTCAGACGCCGGCTTCGGACACCGACTACCCTGGAAAGCCGCCGGTCCGTACCGGCGAGCCACAACGACCCCGCTGGAGCGTGCACACCCGTGTTCGACACCCTCTCCGATCGGCTCACGTCCGCCCTGCAGACCCTGTCTCGCAAGGGCAGGCTCTCCGACGCCGACATCGACGCCACCGCGCGCGAGATCCGGATCGCGCTGCTCGAGGCGGATGTCGCGCTGTCCGTGGTCAAGGACTTCATCGCCCGGATCAAGGAGCGCGCCAAGGGCGCCGAGGTGCACGGCGCGCTGAACCCGGCGCAGCAGGTCATCAAGATCGTCAACGAGGAACTCGTCACCATCCTCGGCGGCGAGACCAGGCGGCTCACGTTCGCGAAGAACCCGCCGACGGTCATCATGCTCGCGGGTCTGCAGGGTGCCGGTAAGACGACGCTCGCGGGCAAGCTCGCGATGTGGCTGAAGAAGCAGGGCCACGCGCCGATGCTGGTCGCTTGCGACCTCCAGCGCCCCAACGCGGTCACGCAGCTGCAGGTCGTCGGCGAGCGGGCCGGGGTCGCGGTCTTCGCGCCCGAGCCCGGGAACGGCGTCGGCGACCCGGTCGACGTCGCCCGCCGCGCCATCGACGAGGCCAAGCGCGCCCAGCACGACATCGTCCTGGTCGACACCGCCGGCCGTCTCGGCGTCGACGAAGAGCTGATGAAGCAGGCCGCGGACATCCGCGACGCCGTTTCGCCGGACGAGACGCTGTTCGTGGTCGACGCGATGATCGGTCAGGACGCGGTCACCACGGCCGAGGCGTTCCGCGACGGCGTCGGCTTCAGCGGTGTCGTGCTCACCAAGCTCGACGGTGACGCCCGCGGTGGTGCCGCGCTGTCCGTCCGCCAGGTCACCGGCCAGCCGATCCTGTTCGCCTCCAACGGTGAGAAGCTCGAAGACTTCGACCTCTTCCACCCGGACCGGATGGCCAGCCGGATCCTCGGCATGGGCGACGTGCTCAGCCTCATCGAGCAGGCCGAGCAGCACTTCGACCAGGAGAAGGCCGAGCAGACCGCGGCCAAGCTCGGCAGCGGCCAGCTCACCCTCGAAGACTTCCTCGAGCAGATGCTCGCTGTCCGCAAGATGGGCCCGATCGGCAACCTGCTCGGCATGCTGCCCGGCGCCGGGCAGATGAAGGACCAGCTCGCGCAGGTCGACGACAAGCAGCTCGACAAGCTGCAGGCGATCATCCGCGGCATGACCCCGGCCGAGCGGGCCGACCCGAAGATCATCAACGCGTCGCGCCGGGTCCGGATCTCTAAGGGTTCCGGTGTCGCCGTCCGCGACGTCAACGACCTGGTCAACCGGTTCTTCGAGGCGCGCAAGATGATGGCGCAGATGGCGGGCCGCTTCGGCTTCGGCGGCGGAGGCGGCGGCAGCAAGAACCGCAAGGGCAAGAAGGGGAAGAAGGGCAAGGGGCGCGGCCCGACGCAGCCCAAGGTCCGCGGCGGCTTCCCCGGCGGCATGCCGATGCTGCCCCCGGGCGGGATGCCGGGCGCCGGCGGCGGGATGCCCGACCTTTCGCAGCTCGGCGGCATGAACGACGTACCCGGGTTCGACCCGAAGAAGTTCAAGCTGCCGAAGGACAAGTAGCCCGTGGAGGCGCTGCACCTGGCGGGTGTCGTCCTGCCGGACGGCGAGCACCGTGAGCTGTGGATCACCGGCGGCCGGATCACGACCGAACCGGTCGCCGGAGCGGAAACCGTTGTCCGGGAAGGCTTTCTCGTTCCCGGGCTGGTCGACGCGCACTGTCATCCCGGCATCGGCGTCGGCGGCGCGACCACGCTCGAAGAGGCGACCGAACAGGCGATCACCGATCGCGACGCCGGGACGCTGCTGATCCGCGACTGCGGGCTGCCGATCGACGTCCGGCCGTTGCAGGAGCGCGCCGACCTGCCGCGGATCATCCGCGCCGGACGGCATCTCGCCCTGCGCAAGCGTTACATCCCCGGCCTGGGTATCGAACTCGAAGACGCTTCCGAGCTGCCGAAGGCGGTCGCCGAGCAGGCTCGTGACGGCGACGGCTGGGTCAAACTCGTCGGCGACTGGATCGACCGGGGCGTCGGCGATCTCGCGCCGCTCTGGCCCGACGACGTCCTCGCCGAGGCCATCGCCGTCGCGCACGCCGAGGGCGCCAGGGTGACGGCGCACGTGTTCGGCCAGGCCGCGTTGCCCGGTCTCATCGACGCGGGGATCGACTGCCTCGAACACGGCACGGAGCTCTCGGCGGACCAGCTGGGCGTCCTCGCCGAACGCGGGATCGCGCTCGTGCCGACGCTGATCAACATCGAGAACTTCCCCGGTATCGCGGACAAGGCGGGCAAGTACCCGGTGTACGCGGACCACATGCGGGCACTGCACGCCGGCGTGGGGGAGATGGTCTCGACGGCGATCGAGGCGGGCGTCGCGGTGTACGCCGGAAGCGACGCGGGCGGCATGGTCGAGCACGGCAGGCTCGTCGACGAGATCGAGGCACTGCACAAGGCGGGCATGTCCGCGGAGCAGGCTCTGGCTTCGGCTTCGTGGGCGGCCCGCGACTGGCTCGGCGTGCCGGGAATCGTCGACGGCGCTTCGGCGGATCTGCTCGTTTATCCGTCCGATCCGCGTGAGGATCTCGCGGTGCTCCGGCATCCGAGCCACATCGTGCTGCGTGGCAAGATCTACGCCTGACCCGACTCCACCCGTGACCGGAGCGGCACCGGGCCGTGTCCTGTGAGCCTTGTTCGCGGTCTCCGCGCCCAAGCGGCCCCTGGCGGCACGGGCGATCCGACCGAGTACAACCCGGTACGAGGCCGAATCGCCCGCACCGCCAGGAGCCACCTGGATCACGAAGCCCATCGAACAAGACTCACAGGACACGGCCTAGCGTGGAGGCGTGGTGGACGACGGGCAGGCTCGCGAGCGTCTGGTGCTCGGAGCGCACTGGGGATTCGTAGCGTTCTTCGCGGGCATCGCCGGATACCACCTCGTCACGCTCGTCATGAGCTTCCTGATGTCAGGCCGCTTCGGTGGCTACGACCCGCTTGAACTCCGCGACGTCGGCCCGCTGTTGATCCTCGCGTTCCTGCCGACCCTCGTGCTCGGCCTCGGCCCCGCGGTCGGTTCTCGCCTCTGGGGCCAAGGGCTTCGCGCGGACTTCGGCCTCAAGCCCACGTGGCGCGACGTCCGGATCGGGCTCGCCTGCGGAGCCGCCGCGCTCGCCGCCGGCTACCTCCTCAACCTGCTCCTGCTCGCCGTCTACGGGACCGACAGCGACGACAGGACCTTCTCCGACGTCTCGCCCGGACCGATCACCGAATTGTCGGGAACCACCGAAGGCGACACGATCTGGCTGGTGCTGGCCGCGGTCATCGTCGTCCTCGCCGCTCCGGTCACCGAAGAACTGCTCTTCCGCGGCACACTGTGGAACGCGATGGGCTTCCACCGCCTGCCTTCCTGGGTGATCCTGCTGGTCACCGCGCTGGTGTTCGCCCAGTTGCACGGGGAGGCCGCGCGCACGATCGCGTTGTTCGGCCAGGGCATCGCCATCGGGCTGGCCCGTTATCTGTCCGGCCGGGTGAGCGCGTCCGTGATCGCGCACGCGGCCAACAACCTCCCACCGGCTGTATTGCTCTTCGCGGCGAGGTGATCGCCGGTCCAGGCGGTTAGAGTCTTTGAGTAACCGAACGATCACCGGAGGATCGGCGTGACCGTATCTCAGCCCAGGGAGCCGATCCCCGAGGCCGCGCCGCCGGATGAGCTCTCAGAAGAAGTCAGTGCCGGAGGTGAGGTGGCCGCGCCCGACACGCCACCGCCGCATCGCTGGGGATTCGGGGCCTTCCTCCTGGTGGAGGCCGTCCTGCTGGCGTCGGCGGCATTCATCAGCGTCCTGCTCGGCGACGTCCAGCCCGGTCAGCCCCTGCCGATGCGCATGGTGCTGCTGGGCACCATGGTGCCGACGATGATCGCCGCCGGGGTCGCGCTGCTGATCACCCGGCTGCGGGGCAACGGCCCGTTCACCGACCTGCGGATCGGCTGGAGCTGGGCCGACGTCAAGGTCGGGCTCAAACTCGGCGTGCTCGGGCTCGGGTTCACCTCGCTCGCCGCCTACGTCTGGACGCAGGCCGTCGGCAACGAGAACGCCACCTCGGCGATCAGCGCGCTGGTGGAGGACCGGCGGATGTCGGTCTCGGCGGCCGTCGTCATGTTCGTCTATCTGTGGCTGGTCGGGCCGATCTGCGAGGAGATCATCTACCGCGGCCTGCTCTGGGGCGCGGTGGAGCGGTTGACCTGGCGCACCGAACGCTGGGGGAGGATCGCGGCGTTCCTGGTCTCCACCGCGGTTTTCGCGGCGAGCCACCTCGAACCGCTGCGCACCACGCTGCTACTGGTGATCGCGATCCCGATCGGGCTGGCCAGGGTGTTCACCGGACGGCTGCTCGGCAGCGTGGTCGCCCATCAGGTGAACAACTTCCTCCCGGCCGTGACGATCCTGCTCGCCTCGCTCGGGATAGCCGCGTTCTGACAGCCGATCGGCATCTGGCAGAATGTACGCTTGCCTGCTTTGGCCGGACCCTCTCACCGCGCCCGAGCTCATCCTTCGGGTGTGCGCAGCCGTGTCCCCACTCGGCTGGCGTGCGCCTTCCACATGCATCAGAGAGAACTGAGGAGTACCCACACCCGTGGCCGTCAAGATCAAGCTGCAGCGTCTCGGCAAGATCCGTGCGCCGTACTACCGCATCATCGTCGCCGACGCGCGCACCCGCCGTGATGGCAAGGCCATCGAGACGATCGGCAAGTACCACCCCAAGGAAGAGCCGAGCTTCATCGAGGTCGACACCGAGCGGGCCCAGCACTGGCTGTCCGTCGGTGCCCAGCCGACCGAGCCGGTCCAGCGCATCCTCGAGATCACCGGTGACTGGCAGAAGTTCAAGGGCCTGCCCGGCGCCGAGGGCACCCTGAAGGTCGCCGAGCCGAAGCCGTCGAAGCAGGACCTGTTCAACGCCGCGCTCGCGGCCGCCGGTGACTCGGCCTCCGCCGAAGCCACCACGCCGAAGAAGAAGTCCGCCCCGAAGAAGGCCGAAGCCGAGAAGGCCGAAGCCGCCGAGGGTGACAAGGCCGAGGCGTGAGCTTCCTCGCTGACTCCCTCGAGCACCTGGTGCGCGGGATCGTCGACAACCCGGACGAGGTCCGGGTCGAGCTGCTGACCACTCGCCGTGGCCGCACGCTCGAGGTGCACGTGCACCCCGACGATCTCGGCAAGGTGATCGGCCGGGGCGGTCGTACCGCGACCGCCCTGCGCACCGTCATGGGCGGCATCGGTGGCCGCGGCGTCCGCGTGGACGTCGTCGACACCGATCGCTGACCAAGGACACAACGGGATGGACGTCGTAGTCGGCCGTATCGCCAAGGCGCACGGAATCCGCGGGGAACTCGCGGTGGACGTGCGCACGGACTCGCCGGAACAGCGGTTCGCGGTCGGTTCGGCCGTCACGACGAAGCTGCGTGACGGCAGCAGCAGAGACCTCACCATCGCAGCCGCCCGCGAACACAGCGGGCGGCTGCTGGTGCGTTTCGAAGAGGTGCTGACCAGGGACGTCGCGGAGACCCTCCGCGGCGCGCTGCTGATCGCCGACACCTCGACGCTGCCGCCGACCGAAGACCCCGACGAGTTCTACGACCACGAACTCGAAGGCCTGCGGGCCGAACTCGCCGACGGCACCGTCGTCGGCAAGGTACTCGAGATCGTGCATTCGCCCGCCGGGGAACTGCTGTCGATCGAGCACGACGGACGCGAGGTGCTGGTGCCGTTCGTGAAGGCGATCGTCCCGGCCGTCGACGTCGCGGGCGGCCGCGTGGTCCTCGACCCGCCGGAAGGCCTGCTGGACGCCTGATGCGCCTCGACGTCGTCACGATCTTCCCCGAATACCTCGATCCGCTCCGCGCCGCGCTGCTCGGGCGCGCGATCGACCGCGGCCTCATCGAGGTCGGCGTCCACGACCTGCGGAACTGGACGCACGACGTCCACCGCGCCGTCGACGACGCCCCGTACGGCGGCGGGCCCGGCATGGTGATGAAACCGCAGATCTGGGGCCCCGCCCTGGACGAGGTCTGCGGCGAGAACACCCGCCTCGTGGTCCCGACCCCGGCCGGGCGGCCCTTCACCCAGGCCATGGCCCACCAGTACGCCGCCGAGGAGCACCTGGTGTTCGCGTGCGGCCGCTACGAGGGCATCGATCAGCGGGTGATCGACGACGCGGCGCGGCGGATGCCCGTCGACGAGGTCTCCATCGGCGACTACGTGCTGGTCGGCGGCGAGGCCGCGGTGCTGGTGATGGTCGAGGCCGTCGTCCGGCTGCTGCCCGGAGTGCTCGGCAACTCCCGCTCCGCCGAGGAGGACTCGTTCTCCGACGGCCTGCTCGAAGGCCCCAGCTACACCCGGCCGGAGGTCTGGCGCGACCTGGCCGTCCCCGACGTCCTGCGCTCGGGAAACCACGCGCTGATCGACCGCTGGCGCCGCGACCAGGCGCTGGAACGCACCGCACGGCGCAGGCCCGAACTGATCGGCCTGCTGCCGGAGGGTAGTCTCGACAAGCACGATCTCAAGGTCCTCGACCGGTTGGACGAGGGCAGCGACCAGGCCGGGTCGAGCACCTGAGTCCTGGTCTGCAATACTTGACAGGTTGGCGTGAGTGGACGCGCGGCTTCGCAGCCGGCGCCGTACACCGGAACGCCATCAGCCCCCGGGTAGGTCGCAGTGCCCGACACTGCGCGCCCAAGCTGCACGTAAGCCATACGAAGACGAGGACGGACCACCGATGAACACCCTGGACGCGCTGGACGCGCAGTCACTGCGTTCCGACATCCCGGACTTCCGACCGGGCGACACGCTCAAGGTTCACGTCCGCGTCATCGAGGGCAACCGCGAGCGTAACCAGATCTTCCAGGGCGTCGTGCTGCGTCGCCAGGGCGGCGGCATCCGCGAGACCTTCACGGTCCGCAAGGTGTCGTTCGGCATCGGCGTGGAGCGCACCTTCCCGGTGCACTCGCCGAACATCGCCGAGGTCGAGGTCTTCAAGCGCGGCGACGTCCGCCGGGCGAAGCTGTACTACCTCCGCGAGCTGCGCGGCAAGGCCGCCAAGATCAAGGAACGCCGCGAAAACCGCGAGACGACCTCCGCCAAGTAGGTAGTCACCCGGTTACAGGTAACCTGGCGTCGTGGTCGAACCCGTGTCCCAGAACACCTCCGAAGACGAGCCCGATCGCCCCGAAGAGGAGCGCCCCACGCGGGCCTCCCGCCGGGGCCGATCCGGTTCCAAGAAATTCGGCAAGGTCAACAAGAAGCGGTCGTTCTGGAAGGAACTGCCGATCCTGATCGTCGTCGCGCTCGTGCTGACGATCTTGATCCAGCAGTTCCTCGCCAAGGTCTACATGATCCCCTCGGGATCGATGGAGACCACATTGCACGGCTGCTCGGGATGCACGGGCGACCGGATCCTGGTCGACCGGATCACGTACGACTTCACCGATCCCGGCCCCGGCGACGTGGTGGTCTTCAAGGGCCCGCCCGCCTGGGTCGGCGAGATCGACACGCCGGAGTCCAGCAACATCTTCGTCACCGGATTCCGCACGCTGGGTTCCCTGATCGGGTTCGCGCCGCCGGACGAGCGTGACTTCGTCAAGCGGATCATCGCGGTCGGCGGCCAGACGGTCCAATGCTGCGACAACAACCGCGTCGTCGTCGACGGCAAGGCACTCGACGAGCCGTACGTCCACTGGGAAGAGGGCATGGCCCCCACCGAGCGGACGTTCGAGCCGGTCAAGGTGCCCGCCGGGTACGTCTGGGTGATGGGCGACAACCGCAACAACTCCAGCGACTCCCGTATCCAGGGTGGCGGTGGGGTCAACGGCGCCGTCCCGGTGGACAACATCATCGGCAAGGCGCGGGTCATCGTGCTCCCGCCCGGCCGCTGGGGTGGCGTTTCGGACCACAACCCGCAGGCGAACGCTCAGCCGCTGGCGCTCGGCGCCCCGGCTTGGCAGCAGGGACTCCCGCTGGGAGTCGGTATCGCCGCGGCGTGGCCCGTGCTCTTCCTCGGCAGGCGGATGTCGGCAGGAGTGCGCAAGGCGGTCGACCGGAGGCGGTAAGGCCTTGAGAGTTCCTGTACCGCTCACACCGGCCGAGCCGCTTCGGCCGCCGCGGGCAGTGGTGCGTGGCGACCTCTTCTGGGGTTTGCAGGGTGCGCTGGACCGGCGGGGCCTCGGGCCCGTCGCCGGAGTCGACGAGGCGGGGCGCGGTGCTTGCGCCGGCCCGCTCGTCGTGGCCGCCTGCGTCCTGCGTCCCGGTGACGCCGCACGCCTGCCCGAGCTCACCGACTCGAAGGTGCTCACGGCCAAGGCCCGCGACCGGGTGTACGACCGGATCGTGCAGCGTGCCGTCGACTACTCGGTCATCGTCATCCCGGCGGCCGAGGTCGACCTGCTCGGCATCCACGTCATGAACCTCGAAGGCATGCGGCGAGCCGTCTCGGCGCTGCGGAACACGCCCGGCTACGTCTTGACCGACGGATTCCGCGTGTCCGGTCTGCCCGCCCCGAGCGTCCCGGTGATCAAGGGGGACAAGGCCGTGGCGTGCGTGGCGGCGGCTTCCGTGCTGGCGAAGGTCACCAGGGACCGGATCATGGGCGACCTGCACGAGATCCACCCGCACTACGGTTTCGACGTGCACAAGGGGTACAGCACCACCGACCACGGCGCGGCGCTCGACGCTCACGGTCCGAGTCCGGTCCATCGCTGGTCGTACGCCAACGTGGCCACCGCGGCCGCCGCGCACCGGGTCCGGCCGCCTCACCCGGTCGTGCTGACCGTCGCGGCGCTGGAAAACCCGAGCGTGCCGATACGTGCCCTCGGCCCGTACGTGGGTAACAATGAACGCTCCGCCGCTGGAACAGCAGCAAAATCGCGAGGAGGGGCGCGGATTTCATGAGCGCAGAGGATCTCGAGAAGTACGAGACCGAGATGGAGCTCTCGCTTTACCGCGAGTATCGCGACATAGTCGGCCAGTTCTCGTACGTGGTGGAGACCGAGCGGCGGTTCTATCTGGCCAACGCCGTCGACGTGCAGGTGCGCGACGGCGGCGGCGAGGTGTACTTCGAGGTCCGCATGTCCGACGCGTGGGTCTGGGACATGTACCGGCCCGCCCGGTTCGTCAAGCACGTCCGGGTCATCACGTTCAAGGACGTCAACGTCGAGGAGCTCGACAAACCGGATCTCCGGCTGCCGGAAGACGGACCGTTCTCCGGCTGATCCCCATAAGTACGTGAAGGCCCCCTTCACGGCGTACAGCGCCGTGAAGGGGGCCTTCACGTACTTGTCCGGCCGCGCATAGCACAGCTCACCGACGATCCCGGCCGACGAGCACCCCGGACGGCCGAACCATCCACAACACCCCAGTTGTCCACAGGCGCCGAAATCGGGTCTGTCCGCCACCCCCTCACCCTGGCAGCGTTGATCGCACACGCACTGTGACGATCGCTGAGGGGGATCGAGATGACGAGCGTTGCCGAACAGCCGCCCGCCGGGGCACCACGGATCGAACTGGGCCGCTGGGGCGAGGACCTCGCGGTCCGGCATCTGGAGAAGACGGGCTATGTCGTCCTGAGCCGCAACTGGCGTTGCCGTGACGGCGAACTGGATCTCATCGCGACCGACAGGAAGCGCCTCGTCGTCTGCGAGGTGAAGACGAGGACTGGGCTGGGCTTCGGTACCCCGGCCGAAGCGGTGACCCCGGACAAGGCGGATCGCATCCGCCGTCTCGCGTACCAGTGGCAGCGCAAGTTCATGCTCCGCTGGGCACCGGTCCGCTACGACATCATCGCGATCGTCGCCTCACCGGACGCCCCGCCCCGGGTGCGGCATATCAAGGCGGCGTTCTGAATGGCGCTGGCGAGGGCCTGGTCCGTCGCGCTCATCGGCGTCGAGGGCAGGATGATCGAGATCGAGGCCGACATCGGCGGCGGATCGCCGAGGGTGACGATGGTCGGCCTGCCCGACACCGGGCTGAAAGAGGCCAAGGACCGGGTCCGTTCCGCCGTGCGCAATTCCGGGCGGACCTGGCCGGACGAGAGGGTGATCCTCGGCCTGTCGCCGGCGAACCTCCCGAAGGTGGGGTCCGGTTACGACCTGGGGATCGCGGCGGCGGTCCTGGCCGCCACCGGGTCGGTCCCCGCCACGAAGCTGCTGAACACCGTGCTGCTGGGTGAGCTCGCCCTCGACGGCCGGGTACGGGCGGTCCGCGGGATCCTGCCGGGACTGCTGGCGGCGCGCAACGCCGGGTACAGGCGGGCGGTCGTCCCCGCCGAGTCGCTGTTCGAAGCCGCTCTCGTCGACGGGCTGGAGGTCGGCGGGGTAGCGCGGCTGAGCGACTTCGTGGACTGGCTCAAGGGCGAAGGGGAGCTCACGCGTCCCGAGCCGTCCGTCGTCCAGTCGCCGCCGCTGGTGCCCGACCTCGCCGACGTCGTGGGGCAGCCGGAAGCGCGATGGGCGCTGGAGGTGGCCGCGGCCGGTGGGCATCACCTGCTCATGACCGGTCCTCCCGGGGTGGGCAAGACGATGCTCGCGAAACGCCTTCCCGGTCTGCTTCCTCGACTGACCGCCGAAGAGTCGTTGCAGGTGACAGCGGTGCATTCGATCGACGGTTCGCTCTCCCGCGCCGAACCGCTGGTCACCGTGCCGCCGTTCGTCGCGCCGCATCATTCGATCAGCGTGCCCGCGCTGATCGGCGGCGGAAGCGGACTGGCCGTGCCCGGCGCGATCAGCCGCGCGCACCGGGGAATCCTGTTCCTCGACGAGGTGTGCGAATTCGGCCCGGAGCGGCTGGAGTCGCTGCGCACGGTGCTCGAAGAGGGCGAAGTGCGGATCGCGAGGGTCAAGGGTGCCGTGCGGTACCCGGCACGGTTCCAGCTGGTGCTGGCGACCAACCCCTGCCCTTGCGCACCCGCGAAGGACGCCGACTGCACCTGCTCGGCGACCGTGCGAAGGCGCTACTTGGGCCGCCTGTCCGGGCCATTACTCGATCGGGTGGATCTGCGGGTTCGGCTGCGTCCGCTGTCCGCGCTCAGCGCGCATCTGAGCGAGCCGCCCGAGGCGTCGGCGGCCGTCCGGGAGCGAGTGCTGGAGGCACGCGAGCGCGCCGGGAAACGCTGGGCGGAGCAAGGCTGGCTCACGAACGCGGAGGTGCCCGGCCCCGCGCTGCGCCGCGAGTTCGCCCTGCCGGCGCAGGTCACGGCGCTGCTGGACCGCGCGTTGGAGCGCGGCGCTATCACCGCGCGCGGCGCCGACCGCTGCCTTCGCATCGCTTGGACGCTCGCCGATTTGAAGGGGGCCGACAAGCCGGAGTCGGACGAGGTCGCGGCGGCGCTGAACTTCCGGGAGAGGTCATCCGGATGAGTGAACTCGAAGCCGAACGCCTCGCGCGGTCGTATCTCCTGCGGGTGGCCGAGCCCCCGGCACCCGCTTTGGCCGGTTTCGTGGGCGAATTCGGCCCAGTGGTCGCCGCGGAACGGGTGCGGCGCGCCGACTGCCCGCCGAAGGTGCGTGACGAGACGGCCGCCCGGCGAGCGCACGACTACGCCGAGCGGGATCTGGAGCGATCCGCGGCCGACGAAACCAGGCTCGTCATCCCGGAAGACGACGAATGGCCCGCCTGGCCGCTGCTTTCGCTGGCCGTGGCGCAGGGCAGGGGTGTTTCCGGCATGGCGCCCCCGCTGGCGTTGTGGGTCCGCGGGCCGGCCAAGCTCGGCGAAGCGGTCGACCAGGCGATCGCGATCGTCGGTGCCCGCGCGGCGACCGGGTACGGCGAGCACAACGCGGCCGAAGTGGGCTATCACCTCGCGAGCCGGGGGATCCCAGTGTTCTCGGGAGCGGCGTACGGCATCGACGGCGCGGCCCACCGGGGCGCGTTGAGCGCGGACGGCACGACGGTCGCCCTGCTCGGTTGCGGAGCCGACGTCGGGTACCCGGCACAGCACGCGACCTTGTTGCGCACCATCGGAAAGGTCGGCGCGGTGGTCAGCGAGTACCCGCCGGGCACGACGCCCGCCCGGCATCGGTTCCTCGTCCGGAACAGGCTCATCGCGGCGCTCACCGAAGGGACCGTCGTGGTCGAGGCGGGCAGGCGCAGCGGCGCGCGCAACACCGCGAGCACGGCCGGAGCCTTGGGCAAGGTCGTGATGGCCATGCCGGGGCCGGTCTCGTCGGGGATGTCCGCCGGCTGCCACGCGCTGATCCGCGAAGGCGAGGCCACGCTGGTGACCTCGGTCGACGAGATCCTCGAGACCGCCGGACGGTTCGGGGCGGAGGGGGCGGATCCGTCGAAACCGCGCCGCCGCACCGATCGGCTCGGTCCGGAGGCGCTGCGAGTGCACGACGCGCTATCCGCGCGGTCGGCGAGACCCGAGGAAAGGCTCGCGGCGGAGTCGGGCATCCCGGTCGAGCGCGTCCGCTCGCTGCTTCCCGAACTCGAACTCGACGGCTTCGCGGAAAGGAGTGACGCAGGGTGGCGAAAACGGACCGCCAAGACCTGACTGGCCTACACCTGAGACGCCATCCCGGCACGATCCGACCACGGACACGGCACCAGGGTGCGGCGATACTTGACCATCCGCCGTACATCGCGCAGCGTGATCGGCATGCCGTCGACCGAAGGTCCCCACGGCACGGGGAAACGCGCCCGCAGACCCGATCTGCGCGCCGCCCGTGCCGCGCTGCCGGAGCCCGTCCGGAAGCTGATCGACGACTACGAGCGGCACCTTTCCCTGGAACGAGGGCTGTCCGCGCACACCGTGCGTGCCTACGTCGGCGACGTGGTGTCGCTGCTGGGATTCGTGGACGGGAACGGCGGCCGGTTCGAGGATCTCGACATCGGGACACTGCGCGGCTGGCTCGCCCGGCAACGCGAGGAAGGGGCCAGCCGGACAACGCTGGCGAGGCGTGCGGCGGCGGCTCGCACCTTCACCGCGTGGGCCCACCGAGATGGGGCGCTCGCGTCGGATCCGGGCGGACGGCTGGTGGCGCCACGCGCGCACCGCAAGCTTCCCGGGGTCCTCCGCGCGGAGCAGGCGAGTGATGTCATGCGCTTCTCAGCCGCCGGTGCCGAACAGCGCGACCCGGTGGCTTTGAGGGACAGTGCCATCGTGGAACTGCTCTACGCGACCGGTGTACGGGTCTCGGAACTGTGCGGGCTGGATGTGGGCGACGTCGACTTCTCCCGCCGGGTCGTGCTCGTGCTGGGCAAGGGTGGCAAGGAACGTGTCGTGCCGTTCGGCGTCCCCGCCGAAACGGCTTTGCGGGCATGGCTGGACGAGGGCAGGGGAAAGCTCGCCGTCGAAACGAAGCAGCCGGGGAAAGCGGCGCTCTTCCTGGGGGCGAGGGGTGGCAGGCTCGACCCGCGGGCGGCGCGGCGGATCGTCCACGACGCCGTCGGTTCGGTGCCGGGCGCGAACGACATGGGGCCGCACGGCCTGAGGCATTCCGCGGCCACCCATCTGCTCGAAGGCGGCGCTGATCTTCGAAGCGTTCAGGAACTGCTTGGTCACGCTACGCTGGCTACAACGCAGCTCTACACTCATGTGACCGTCGATCGGCTGAAGGCGATCCACGACCGCGCGCACCCCCGGGCCCGATGATGCCGGGGAGAACTCGGCAGGTGACCCGGCGGCCCGGACCGGCGGCGCACGCGCATCCGCACGAGCACGGAGACCACGCTGAGTCGCATGCTGAGAACGGCGGTCCGATGACCGCCGACCCACATGTCACCGAAGCCGCCGGGAAACATCGTCCCGGCGGGGACGGTCCTGCCGTCGCACCCGAAGCACGGACCGGCTACGAAGTGGACGCCGGCATCCATGCGCTGTGGCGGGAGTTCACCGAGTCGCCGGACCAGGTCGTGCGCGACCGGCTCGTGCTGCACTACGCCCCGCTCGTCAAGTACGTCGCGGGCCGGGTCGGCACCGGGCTGCCGACCCACGTCGACGTCGGCGACCTGATCCAGTCCGGGATCTTCGGCCTGGTCGACGCGATCGAGAAATTCGAACCCGCCAGGGGCCTGCGGTTCGAGACCTACGCCATGCAGCGCATCCGGGGCGCGATCCTCGACGATCTCCGTTCCCAGGACTGGGTCCCCAGGGCGGTCCGCAGCAAGGCCCGCGAGGCCGAGCGCGCCCTGGAACGCCTCGGCGCCCGGCTGAACCGCACCCCGACCGACGCCGAACTCGCGGCCGAGCTCGAAATCAGCGTCGACGACCTGCGCGAGTTCTACGGCCAGATGCAGCTGACCAGCGTCATCGCACTGGAAGACCTCGTCGCCGCGGGCAAGGACAGCGGCTCGCTGGTCGACACCCTGCCCGACGACGGCGCCGTCGACCCGGTGGCCGTCCTGGTCGACCAGGACAACCGCCGCCAGCTGGCGCAGGCGATCGCGCAGCTGACCGAACGCGACCGGATCGTGGTCGGTCTCTACTACTTCGAGAGCCTGACGCTCGCCGAGATCGGCAAGGTCCTCGGCGTCACCGAGTCACGGGTCAGCCAGCTGCACACCCGCGCCGTCATGCGGCTGCGCGCCAAACTCGTCGAGCAGGCCTAACGGCGAGTTCCGCCTCCAATCACGCGAGTTCCGCCTCCGATCACGTGTGTGCGCTGTTCAATCACGCGTGTCCTCCACCCGGACACACGGATCACGGTGCCCGAGCTGCTCCGGAACGGTCACTCAGTCCCCTTCCCACGGTTTGAGCCGGATCTCGGACGGCTCGCCGATCAACGCGAGCGGATCGACGTACTCCTCGCCCCGGCGGACGCCGAAATGCAGGCACGCCGGCTCCGGGCAGCCGGGATGGCCCGCCGCGAGCGTCCCGAGCACCTGGCCCCGGTAGACCTGATCACCCGCGGTGACCGTCGGGGCGAGCGGTTGGTAGGTGGTGCGAAGCCCGCCTTCGTGGTCGATCGACACCACGCCGCGGCCAGCCACTTGCCCGGCGAACATCACCACTCCTTCGGCGGCCGCGAGCACGTTCGCGCCCGGTGCCGCGGCGAGGTCGACGCCCCGATGGCCGGGGCCGTACGGAGTCGAGGGCGGCTCGAAGTACCTGGTGACGCTCGGTGCCGGCGACAGCGGCCAAGAGAGCCGGCCTTGCGGGGAGGGCGCGCCCCTGGCCGTTCCCGGCATCGCCGCCGACGCGAGGATCGCGAGCAGCGTCGCGAGGATCGCGAGGCGGGGAAGCCGCCGAGGGCGCCCCGGGCGGCGGTGCCTCCCGCCGGTGCGGTCGAGAGCGAAGGAGTGCCTGGTGACAGGGCGGGAACAGGTCGTCATGGTCATGTGTTCCAGGCTGGGGGACCGGCGTGGCGCGCGGGGCGCGCCGGGGGAATCTGTGGATAACCGGGGCGGTTGTGGACAACCCCTCTCATCAGGGGCTGCCGGTGCGGTACCCGGTGGCGACAGGGAGTAGACTCTTTTGCGCGGTCCGCGGCAGCGGACTGACTTCGCGTGCACGTGCGCGCTCCCGATGGCCGATCTCCTCACGGAGGGTCAGGACAGGCGGGGGCACACGGCCCGGCGGTCCCTGAGGTCACTTCGCCACAGGGTCCGGGCCAGAGCATCGGCACCAGGGCGATCGGCCACCCGGCCGTGAGCGACGAACCGAGCAAGCGCGTTCCGGCGGAGCCGGACGCGCACGACACAGAAGAGGTTGATTCCGGCAATGGCCGTCGTCACCATGAAGCAGCTGCTCGACAGCGGCGTGCACTTCGGGCACCAGACCCGTCGGTGGAACCCGAAGATGAAGCGCTACATCTTCACCGAGCGCAACGGCATCTACATCATCGACCTGCAGCAGACGCTGACGTACATCGACCGTGCGTACGAGTTCATCAAGGAAACCGTCGCGCACGGCGGAACCATCATGTTCGTCGGCACGAAGAAGCAGGCCCAGGAAGCCATCGCGGCCGAGGCCTCGCGCGTGGGCATGCCCTACGTGAACCAGCGCTGGCTCGGCGGCATGCTGACCAACTTCCAGACGGTGCACAAGCGTCTCCTCCGCCTGAAGGAGCTCGAGTCGCAGGAGCAGACCGGTGGTTTCGCCGGCCTGACCAAGCGCGAAATCCTCACGCTCACCCGTGAGAAGGACAAGCTCGAGAAGACCCTCGGCGGTATCCGCGACATGGCCAAGGTGCCGAGCATCGTGTGGATCGTCGACACGAAGAAGGAGCACATCGCCGTCGGCGAGGCTCGCAAGCTGAACATCCCGGTCGTCGCGATCCTGGACACCAACTGCGACCCGGACGAGGTCGACTACCCGATCCCGGGTAACGACGACGCGATCCGTTCGGCCGCGCTGCTGACCAAGGTCGTGGCCGAGGCCGCCGCCGCCGGTCTGATGGCCCGCTCCAGCCGCAACGGTTCCTCCGCCGACGCCAAGCCCGAGGCCGGCGTCGCCACGGACGAGCCGCTGGCCGAGTGGGAGAAGGAGCTGCTCGCCGGCTCCGAGACCGCCGCCGCGGACGCCAAGGAAGCCGCCGCCGCGACCGACGCGCCGACCGAGGCCCCGGCCGAGCAGGCCACCGCCTCCTCCTGATCCACCCCGCTCGTGGGGCCGCCTCCGGGCG
>Ga0307518_10000494_pt1 | contig 30068 bp, 46 predicted proteins | sample 25_EM_MG_FD_203889 | JGI IMG/M metagenome (GOLD analysis project Ga0307518, IMG submission 203889) | Populus trichocarpa ectomycorrhiza microbial communities from riparian zone in the Pacific Northwest, United States - 25_EM | ecosystem: Host-associated > Plants > Roots > Unclassified | place... | reverse complement strand
CAAAAGGAAGACTTGTATCAACGCGTTTCGTGCCAAACCAAGCATCGTACTTGTCCTCCACTCAACACATCGCAAGGAGTCTACTTTGAGGCAAGCATGACCTCGTAAGCCAGAGTTAACTTGCACATTCGTGTACATATCCTCATCGTAATGAACCTGCTTTTCAGCGAAAAGCCCCAAACCATCGGCACAGATCCATCTAGCACACCCACAATGACCGTCGACATCGCCCTCGAACGCGCGCGCCGTGCTTTCGCGCTGAGGAAATATGAACAGGCAATCGAGTTGTATGCCACGGCCCTCGAACTCCAGTACGTCCTGACCTGTCTGGATCCAGCAAATAGCTGACGGGACGTGCCACCCGTCTCCAGAACAAAGAAGTATGGCGAGGACGCGCCTGAGATGGCTGATCTGTATTTCTCGTATGGAAGGGCACTATTGGAGAACGCGATTTCTGTAGCGTCGGTCCTTGGGAAGGAGGCCGAGCCTGCGCCAGTAGACGATGAGAAGCGTGAGCAACACAGTGCATCCATCCTACTCTTGCCACTAAAGCTTAAGCCTTGGCGCAGCCGCACAGCACAACGGAAACGGTCCTATTTTGTCGTTTTCGGGTGACGGTGATGAGGAGGATGGGACTGTGGATCTGTTTGGGCAAGCTATGAAAGAGGAGGAAGATAGTGACGGGGAAGGGGAAGGGGACGGGGACGGGGGCGGGGGCGGTGATGGCGACGACGGGGAGCCTGAGGACGACTTCAACGCTGCCTGGGAAGTGCTTGAACTTGCGCGCTCAATATACGAGAAGGGGAAGGACCAAGATGATCAGATCAAGCTTAAACTGGCGGACACATACATCGCTCTTGGAGATGTATCACTAGAGACGGGTGCGTGTAGGCTCAAATTGCAGTGTCCTCACTCTTTTCTGATTCTTCCTTAGAAAAATTTGACCAAGCTATTACGGACTATTCGGCTGGGCTTGCACTCAAGGCAGACTTGCTGCCCCTCTCTTCGCGTCAGCTTGCCGAAGCACATTACAAGCTCAGCATGGTTCTTGACCTTACTTCCGGACGACTGTCAGATGCCATAATACATGCAGAGAAAGCACTCAAAAGCGTCCTGGGTCGTATCAGCGAGGTCAAGGATGGTCTAGATGGAAAGCTGACTCCCACTCCTGTACCGGAGCACAAAGAACTAGATAGAAAGGGAAAGGGAAAGGGAAAGGCTGCTCCCGTCGTGTTGGCATCAGGGGAACTCGTACAAAATTTGACGAAGAGTCAATTGGAAGGTGAATTACGGGATCTCGAGAGTCTCAGGGAAGATCTCGCTGCCAAGGTAGTTTTCGATCGATATCACCAATGAATGAAGCTGACTAGGCCATTCTCAGGTGGAAGAATTGAAAACGTCACCTTCGGAGCCAGCGGAGTCCGCGCCGGCGATGGCTGCGAAAGCACTTGACGAGGAACTTAACACACGATCAATATCTGTCCCAGGTCAAGCACCCGTCGTCAATGATCTGACATCCATGGTGAAGAAGAAGAAAAAACCAGCCGACTCGGAAGCTGCAACCAAACGCAAAGCTGCTGATGAAGACCCAACTCCCCCAAAGAAAGCAAAGCTAGAGGATGAGGCTTCGTGACAGCCCTTCCATTGTGCACGATCTGTTATACATATTCGCCGGCATGGCGTTTTAAAATGGGACAGTCGTCGCATTGATAGAAGCGTGCTTATAGCTTTTCTTTCCCTCTCCCACTCCGAATTCTCCAACAATATGTCCTTTGTCTGCTTTGCTCCGCAACATATACTTATAAATTACGAGACCCTCCAGCCCAACTGGCCCTCGAGCATGGATCCTTCCCGTGCTTATACCAACCTCCGTGCCGAAACCATACCTAAAACCGTCCGAAAAGCGCGTGCTCGCATTGACGAATGTGCCTGCAGAATCCACACCTCTACAAAACGTCGTTGCTGCCTGTTCAGATTCTGTGACGATAGTATCCGTATGGTGCGAAGAGTGGGCATTTATGAACTGAATCGCAGCGTGAACAGAAGGTAAGGTGACAACCGAGAGAGTGAGGTCAAGGTGCTCGGTTCTGTAAGACGACTCTGTGGCCGGAGACACGTTGCTACTGAGTCTTTCGTGTGGGGAGGGGGAAGCAAATAGTGCCGAAAGCGTCTGTGGATCACAGAGAAGGCGTACGTTTGTGTCGAGAAGTGCTCTTGCTACCTCGGGCCAAACGGTGTTCAGGAGCGATGTGTGGACAATGAGGGTCTCGACCGCATTGCACGCGGATGGGTAGTCAGTCTGAGTATCGCATTCAAGTTAGAGGTCTTAGCGAACAAGTGGTGATAGATTGAGGTTACCTTGGAGTCCACCACGATGCGCACAGCTTTCTCCGACTCCGCCGACTCATCCAAGTAGACGTGACAGAGACCATCGGCGTGGCCCATGACTGGGATTCGGGTGTTGTTTTGTATGCTCTTCACGAGACTGTTACTCCCTCTTGGGATGACCAAATCAATGTACTGGTCGAGGGCGAGGAGCGCAGATACTTCTGCCCTGGTCTGAATCGCCTGGATGTAAGTGCTGGGGAGTGAGGTCTGCGCAAGGCCCTCCGCTATGACTTTAGAGAGAAGCAGAGTCGTCCTGTTGGACTCCTTTCCTCCTTTCAAAATTGCAGCGTTGCCTAGAAGATAGTGTAGTTTGCATTGGGTCAACGACAACACGCCGATCATACTCACCCGACTTGATAGCTAGAGCCGCGATGTTGACGACTACTTCTGGGCGTGCCTCAAAGATGACAAGTAGAACGCCGATTGGACAGGAAACACGGTAGAGCTCGAGGTTGTCGTCGAGTTCTGTTGCATAGGTGACGACACCGGTAGGATCAGCAAGGCTTGCAACGTCCCGAACACCCTTGACCATCGCGTCCCATTTATCACCTCTGCCAAGATCGAGACGCTTCAGCATTGCATTTGACATCCGCCCCGCATCGACCTCGACTTGAGCAGCCTTCGCCATAGATCAACCAAAAGCATCGAACTAAGGGTGATAACGACTGTACCTGCATGTCCTCGCTGTTGGCAGCCAGTATGGGAGCCTTGTTGACCTCGAGTCGTTCTGCGATCTTTTCCAATGCCAGAGAGCGCACATCGGGGGGAAGGAGCTGGGAGCTCTCGAAAGCAGATTTGGCCGCTTTTGCAACGTCTTCGACCGAGTAATCGGAAGAGGTCGAAGCCATCTTTGGGAGAAGGATAGACGGTCGCTTTTGGCTCAATCGATCCTTCCGGCTTTGCTGTTCGAGTCAACTTGATTGCTTATGTAGAACCAAGCCAAGGCTGGAGAGGGACCACAGAGGCTATGAGGATGCTTACACTGGTCATCACTGCCAGCGCAGCAACGGCGATCATCCACCACTAACACGCCGACAATGACCACTACGTCCATCAACACCAACCATAACCACAACCACCAATATGATCGCCACAATCAACGACAATGTCGCCAACACCACTATTGTTGACCATCCCCATCCCCATCTCCGCCTCAAGCTTGATGGCAACGATGACCTCGCTCCTACCAACATCGACTATAACATGACCCCACCATCAGACGACGACGCTAATGCCACCAATGTCAACCATCACCACCACTACCAACACGACAACGACGGTGACCCTACCATTACCAACACCAATGACCCACCACTATCATCGCTAGCGACGGCGACAACGATCCCAAAACGACAGTGCCGATGACCACGCCAATGCTGTTCTTGCATATTGCCCTTGTAAGTCAAGGGAACATCACCCATACCAACCTGAAATCAGACAGGTCTCAAGAACGGCACACGTAGTAACCTCCTTTGAGTTTACACAAGATGGTATTCAAAGGATCTTGTCACTAGATTACAGATAGAGAATTGAAAAGAATGTAAAGGGCTTTGAAATCCGCAAGAGAGAAACGAAACATATGAAAATTGAATGCAGGCGATGGCAAACTCACGACTACTATGGATCAACTTATAAAAGAACGACAGTAAGGAGTGCATCCAGGATAACAAAGAAGGGAAGAATCATCAGTGGTCATTGCATAATACATGAATTCAAATAAGAGATGGCCCAGCCTGCTGTGCTGGCTGGAATGGTTTCGAGGCGTTCGGATCGCCGGAACCGAAGTTAGGAAAGGCGTTGTTATTTCCTCCGAGTCCGGTTCCGAATGCAGGGACACCGCCTAACCCTCCGTTCAGTCCGAGTTGCGGTATTGAAGCAGAGTGCTGCATAAATGGAGTTGTGGCGCCCATGGTAGAGGGGGAGGCAAACATGGTAGCACGGAAGGGGTTCGCGCCACCCAAAGTTCCAGTGGCTTGGGGCCTGAGACCTACACCGACGGTGGACCCTCCGTTAAGCCGCGAGAAAACGGACGATGCACCAGTAGGTTGCGAGGTAAGACCTCCAGCTGCAGTAGTATCTTGCGGTGAATGGGAGGGATCTGCCAAGAAGGTCGAACCGCCAAAATTCAAATTGGTTGGTAATGACGAGGTGGGGGTGTGAGTGAGCGCTGGTGCACCTTTAGCTTCAGGGGTAATATCCGACGATTGTGGTATAGGCGGAAGAGACTCAAGGAGAGCAGCGCCAAAATTGGAGGTTGGTTTGAATGTCCTGAGCCCACCAAAGCCGGTCATCTGAGGTTTGAGAGGAGCACTAGCACCAGATACAGAAATTGAAGGTGAAGAAGACGTAATAGTAGCACCTGTCGGTTGAGATGAAAGCGGAGTGAAGGAGAACAGGGATTCCGAAGTGGTTGTCCCCGTCGTGGTGGTCATTGTGGTGCCCGTCATTTGAGGATTAAACCCGGCATCATTCATATTACTACCGGAGCCAAGGGAATTCTGCTTACAGAATGCAAAGGAGGAAGCAACACTCGAGATCGAAGATGCCTGAGTATCAAAACCTGTGGGCTGCGGCTGCAGAGGCGCAGGTTGATTATCGTTCACCGTGGGCTTTCGTCCCATCGACAATTCCAGGAGTGTTGGCGGCTTGGGCACGGGGGGAGGAGCCACGACAGGGACACCAAATGGATTTCGTGAACCCGTCTGATGCGCCTTCACCGGCTGCGCAACAGGAGGAGACACAGATGACGAGGTGGTACCAAAGGCTGTAAGAGGTGTAGACGCGGGTCGTACAGGAACATCCACAGAGACGTGATTGCCTGTTTGTTCACCTGGGGGACTGGCGAATAGTGGTTGCGGGGATTGCGGGGGTATTCCGAAAGGTTGTATTGATGACGGAGGTTGTGCCATCGGCGTCTCGAACGGCATGTATGGATTCGGTTGACCGGCAGTTTGGGAGGGCGGAAGGTATGCATTGCCACTACCTGTGTTAAAAGCTGCCATGCCCGTTGCCTGGGGAAGAAGCATGCTTTGCCTGAATGGGTTGACACCAGTTGGTTGCGGCTGTAGCATTCCCGCCCCGGGAACTGGTTGAAAGCTGGTTGCTTGTGGCTGCAAGAATGTGGAAAATGGTCGGTGCTGAGGTGCTTGGGGTGGCTGAGTGGTCTGGAATGCCTGAGTAACCTGAAACGGTTGCGCTGGTTGGAATACCTGAGAGGTAGGGAAACCTGTTGGTTGCATCTGTACTTGTGCTGGAAAGTTTAGGGGTTGGCTTGTGAAAGCACCCGTCATTTGACGCTGTACGAAAGGATTATGGGCCGGTTGCTGGAAGTAGTTGGTCGCCGGACTTCAATTCAAGTTAGTATCTGATGACTGCAGCCTGAGAAATACCAACCTGCTATTTGGAGAGTTGGTAGTCGAATGCTCCTCTTCGATGGAATTGAAGAAGTCTGCCGCAGATTTGTTCACATCACCCTTACTCCCTGATCCAGATGGCGCTGACGAGCTTAACGTAGCGGAACTTGTGGAAGGAGCAGGTGCCGGCTGGGGTGAAGAAGCTGGGGCGATATCAATAAAGGTGTTTACATAGATCAATTTTAACTGTACCCTTGGGAGGTGGTGCAGAGGATGTTGAAGCACCGTTGCGACCTCTGTCGTTCTTGTCAGCTGCATCTTTGTTCGCCTTGTACTCTATTCTATTTTGTTCAAAGTTGGGGTCGTTCAGGTACTCCTCCAGGGAGCTCGCCAGCGATACTGGAGCCTGTCAAGCAACGGTTCGTCTATGAAGCCCCGTATGGCTCAACCATACTTACGTGTTTCAAACTGGGGATCGGGACATTGAGGAGATTTTGGAGCTTCTTGGCGACACCGAAATATTCCATGACCCGTTCTGTTTGATTACAGAAGTTACGGTAGATGGCAAGGGCATCTTTTGCATCGTATTTAGACATTTCAAAATAATGTTCTGTGGTTGTGTCAGTGGAGAAGGGTTATCTGCCATTATTCATTCACCTAAGACGTTGATGACACCCTCATTGCATGCCTGGAAGAGGATAAGAAGGTCCTTGACAAGCATACGAAGCGCAGTAGTAGTCAGTTCGTCTTCCAGATCATCCAAATAGAACTGGGGGGAAAGGCGATCATTCACTTTCTGAACGAGACGGATGAACGGAAATGTGTGCCTACCCGGCACTCGACCAACGCATCTATCATCTTTTGAACCACTTTTGTCTCCCTCAAAAGACCCTTTTCAACGGTCATCATACGCAGCTTTCGACCCATGACGGTTTTACTGCGTTGTGGACCCTTAGACTTGGTAGATGCGGGTTTGGTTGCTGTAGTATATGCCATGTCTTCCTCAATCGAATTATGAACGCGCATATCACGATTTGTTTCTGACTGCACCCGGATGGCATCGTGTTTTAGTTCTCTGAAAGCGCGAATACGGGAGTCGAGGTAGACGGCATAATGCTGCAGATTTTGTGGAGCATGGTACCCTAAACAAAAGATGAGCGCGTACGTAAAGGACGAGCAGCCAAGACGCACCATCCCAGTTACCCGCAGAAATGTTGCGCAACCGGAGTATCTCCGAAGAGGAAAGGTGGGAAAGCACGTTGTCGGTAGCCCCATTCCGAATCATTGTGTGTAATACGATCAACGCCTTGAAGACGACCTACAAGTGGGAAGGGTCGTGGGACGAGGCTATGGAACATGGCTCATACGCACGATGGCATTTGGTTCACGTAGACGGGGCACCAGGGCCTTGCAGACATCGTGGACGGTGCCGTCCTCGGACCAGGTAGCGGCTATGATGGGATCTAGGTACTGCAACAGACGTGTCAGCGCCTAATGGGTGCATGCCAAGACAGTAGACATACCTTTGCCTTTGGCGGGGCAGCCTTTGGCTTGCAAGCCAACTTGACGACCTTGTCGAAGCTGGACATAAGTTTCGTCGACGAGGGCACTTGGAAATGTCGGATCCCGGGGGTTTCCTGTTTCAAACTCAGCTGCACCCGTCTGCAGCGACCTCAGAACGACTGACTGACAAGACCACAAGTGGTTCTCAACGGCTTATTGCTATTGGAATCCTCGAACACCGGGTTCAGTCGACGCTGGGACGGCGACAACGACACAGAACGAGGAGGCGAGGGTGTGACGTCCTGATTTGGAATTAGCCCCTGTCGAAGTGCGGTCACATGATCCCACGCCGGAACAAATCCTTATCCCGGAGTCCACTGGTGGAGACACACACCTTGTTGTCCCCCACCACCCATTGGACTCAACAACTTCGTTTTACATGGCATTTCACCGACGGGGCGTCTCGATTCGGCACCTTGCCTTTGCCGGCGCGTTCTCCTTGGCTTTGTGCACAATATACTATATCCAGCTCTACGGCGGCGTTCCCGGGTTTGTGACAGAAGGCGAGTTAATATTCTGGCCCTCAGAGACGCCGCAAACATGGGCAAGGCGCGCGGCTCAAGTGAAGGAAGCCTTCTTGCACGCATATCATGGCTACGAGCAATACGCCTCTCCACATGACGAGCTCCGGCCAATCTCAAACTCACAGAGTGACAGGTGCGTTCTATCCCTCAGACATGGTGCCGTCCGACATACGATCCGTCAGCTTCAACGGCTGGGGGGTCTCTGCTGTCGACGCACTCGACACCATGCTCCTCATGGGCCTCACAGAGGAGTATGAACGAACGCTCCCTGTAATCATGAACACCAACTTCTCATTACCCTCGGTGTGTTTACGCCCACAGCCTTTGAGCTGCATCATGTGCCTACCCCTTTTCAGAACACACGCGTGTCCTTCTTTGAGACCGTGATCCGGCACTTGGGTGGACTTCTCTCCGCATATGCTCTCACGAACGACACCCGCCTCCGCACCAAGGCAGATGAACTCGGCACTAGACTTTCACCTGCATTCGACACTAAAAGCGGCTTTCCTGCGTTCGCTGTCAACACCTATGTGTATGTCCAACATCCATCCGTCTTTTCTTCCGTTGTGACTTACGGTGTGCCAAGTGGCGTCGGGTCGGGCTCTCCAATTGGTTCACTTGCCGAAATAGCGTCATTTCAGTTGGAATATACTTATCTCGGAAAGATCACTGGCAAGAAGGAACATATCGATCGTGTGAGTACTCTTACCTTGGAAAATTGGAAAATGTCGTACATAGTTGACGAGATGCTTCCAGGTCAGTACAGTAGCTAATCTACTCTACAACGCAAACGTCACCTTGTCTGGAGGGATGTTCCCTAGCAGATGGGACTTGTCAACTGGAAAACCGATTGACCGTGCGTAGTGTCACACGCCTTCCATGCAGCGACTAGAATTGCCGTTCAGTCCGCCTGTCTGTTGGTGGGGCATCTGACAGCGCACACGAATATACCCTCAAGCAATACTTACTCACCGCACTCACTGACAAAGCGAATCTCGAAATGTGTAAGTCGCGAGACGTGAACTTGTTCCCGCTAACCCTCTGGTATAGATATCAAGGCTACTACCTTCGTGATCAATAATCTTATGTTCGTTTCACCTCAACGAAAACTTGTCTACGTGACCGATATGTCCACCTACGGATCCGACGATACCAGGGTTACCCACAATTTCGAACACCTTGCGTGTTTCTTCCCGGGCCTGTTAGCCTTGGGCGTTAAGATGCTTCCCCTGGATGACCTACAGTCAGCAGGGATTGACATGGCTGAGCTGATTAAAGATCTCCAGGCCAAAGACCGTGGCGCTTACGAAGCTCTTGCCGAGTTCAGTCTGGCAGACGTGCATTTATGGGCTGCGAAGGCCATCTCTCAAACATGCTACATCACCTATGTAGATCAACCAACCGGTTTGGGACCCGAAGCGGTCTCCATGCGTGCTGGTGGAAAGTTTGGTGTCACACGGTGGATCGATGCGCTCCGGGATTGGAACAGGCGCGGTAGACCTGGGTCCCCACCCGGCGTCGGCGACATACGCCCTTGGTCGGAAGACCCGAAAATTACTGATCCCAAAGAGCGAGATAGAGCCGCGATCAAACGCGACTATGGCGTTAGAAACATTGCTTATTACTTGAGGCCTGAGGTATGCGACCTGTCGCACCATGTTGTATGATGATTGGATATTGACAACCTTGCACTCGTTTCCAAAGGCCATCGAATCATTTTATATCTTGTGGCGTGTCACCGGAGACGAGAAGTGGCGACATCGCGGATGGCACGTTTTTCAAGCTTTGGAGAGGGAGGCCAAGACGCAGTCGGGATATGCTTGTGTGGACCGTGTACACACAAGGCGCCCAGTCCTGCTAGATTCGATGCCAAGGTGCGTGAACATGTTCCCCATTATGCTAAATTGTTGACGAATTGATAATAGTTACTTTTTTGCTGAGACGTAAGTCCCTCTTGTTTGGTCATTCCGATTTCCTGGCTGATGGCGCGTGTAGTCTCAAATATTTATACCTCTTGTTCTTGGATGAAGATATTCTCCCATTGGATAGGTGGGTTTTCAACACCGAGGCACATGCACTACCTGTGTTTGAATGGGCTGGGGAGGAAAAGGCTACTTATGGAATCAAATATTGAGTTCTTTCTCTTTTATTGACCAGCTTTATGGCGAGGAGACCACAATTAACTAATTCGTCTTGCACTGTCACTAATATATATATATTATTGACATCGACATTGCATGGATATTACGTAGCTGTGCCCTTCCATGAGGCTTCAGCGTTCTCTGTACGAGACCAGAGACTAACCCCAGGTATGACCAGCGAGTGTTCTCTAGGTTTGAATTGGTAAGTGGAAATTGATTAGCCTTTCTAATTCAATTCAACTCACACTCTGCATCTGGCGTCCTTTTCTTCGCAGCATGCGCAATTCATTTACATCAGAGTGCCCGTGGAAAGTGAATCAAAACTAGGAGATTTCCTTTGCTCATGACTTCATGCGGTAAGTTCGTGTCCTGGATGGCAGTCACTTGTGCTATTCCTCGGCGGAACTGTACAAGATCAAACAAGTGCCGGCCATGATAATCGAACAGACGATAAGCTCATCATTGAGACCGCAGTTTGGTTCCCCAAAGCGTCATCTACCCTCCGTCGGCTCCACTATGATTTCCAGAAGCGTCGCCTCTATCACGATCTATACCGCACTACGTATGACTTCTGGAATCCCCTTCTTTAGTCATCCTTGCATACTGTGCTCTAGATCAACCTCGTGCGGTGTGATAAATGCATGGTATTGCACACAAGCACCTCCAAAACGTGAGCACAAGGAACCTTGTGCGTGTACTGTTTACGCTCTCTGCTACCTGGACCCCTTTCAGAAGGCTGGGCTGGCCGTATTATCAAAGGGAGTGCATTCCTGTTACACATCCAGAGCCATCACAATGTTTGTATCCGAATAAACTGTCATTCCCCCTTAGTTACTGGGCTGGGTTAAGAAGCGTTAATCAGAATATACATAACTTTGATCAATGGTATTTGGCACTGCAGTTGGGCCTCCCATAATATTTGAAGTGGTGTGGGCTAGCGCTGAAAGCTGGTAAATACTGGCAGTGGTAGTTGATCAGGCCACAGGGGTTACTAGTGGATGATTTTGGTAATGCCGCCTCATGGCAAGCGTTCTGGTTGTTGAATTTACAGGGCAGCATTTTCTTCCTCCTAGAACCGGGACCATATTGTATTTCCTCCCACTATCACGCCAACGATAGAAAGGCTACCGGGTGCTGACACTGAGCGCTGATACGGCAGGCTGAGCAGCTTCCTAATCCTTGTTCCGGCTTCTGCGTGTGACTACTGCATTGCTTGCTTGCTTTCTTCTCGGGTCCCATATTTCAGTCTGTTTCCCTCGCTAGATCTTAACCGACGCGGGGTACTCTAGTCTTATGTTCGGAAAGATGTACACACTACTCCCCACACACCGCCAACCAGAGCACATGCGACCATGGTTCCACTCTATAACATCGCTGGCGTCCCATCTCTCCAGAAAACCGACTTTTCGCTGGATTGCAAGTGCCACTGTGATTGTGGGAGTACTTTGGTTCCTCGTTCTCCCGTCTGGTTTCATCAAGGACAGCTATCTCGAATTTCCGTCTTTTGGCTCTGATTCACAATCAACTGAATACCCTCCAAGCCACCCTTATCCCCCACCCAATCCACCCACAATCGATCCCGCGCTTAATCCGCCCACGCAACTCTCCTCAAGAGCAGTTGCTGTCAGAGACGCCTTCGTCCATGCGTATAATGGCTATACTCGATATGCCTCGGGGTACGATGAGCTGCGGCCAGTGTCCGGGGGAAAGGCTAATACGTAGGCTACCCCACTTCAATTTAGCATGAATCCACTCTCACATGCCTTTTTCAGCTTTAACGGTTGGTTGGTGACTTTAGTAGACGCATTGGACACGCTCTGGATCATGGATCTGCATGATGAATTTTACGATGCTCTTCCTTCCATTGCTAAGATGTCGTTCCTTACTGAGGTCGTTCACTCCCAGCAGAAACAATGTGTTTAAGGCTGACTTTCCTTACACAGGATAAATTTGCACCATTTTTCGAGACTGTCATTCGTGTATTGGGAGGCCTTTTATCTGCCCATGCACTCTCTGGGGAGCCGGTTCTTCTCAGTCGTGCCGATGACCTCGGAAGAGCGCTGTTGCCCGTTTTTAATACCACTTCTGGATTGCCCATGTATTCTGTCAATACTGCCACGTAAGTGCACACTCTACCACTCATCTACGTCTATTTAGCTTCCCTTCCAGAGGTCAAACGAGGCCCGGCTGGACCATCGACGCCCTCTGGTCAGAAATGACTACCTGCCAACTCGAGTACAAGTACCTCGCACACCTTACCGGCGAGACGGATTACTATAACCGGGTCCGTTTGGTGCTATTTCTGTATCGCCATGCGTTTAGCTGTTCAGTAGGTTGAACATATAATGGACATCATGGACAAATTCCCGACCGCAAATGGCCTCTACCCCACTGTATGGTCCGTCAAGGGGGGAAGACCTGCTAACCGTACGTTTCGAATCGATCTCGTTTGAGCTCGATGTAACGGCTATACTTTGGCAGAGAAGTACAGCGTCGGCGCCTTCGCAGACAGTGGATATGAATACATGCTGAAGCAATACCTCTTAACGGCCAAGTCGGAACCAAAAGTCAGGGACATGTGTACGTAGATGAACTTGTCTATCTAGCCCGCCCGTCACGCCACGTCCTCCTCTAGATTTGAATTCTGCCAAAGGAATAATCGAACACCTTTTCTACCTGTCACCAAACAGGAATCTTCTTTATGTTACGGACACTGACGGAACGTTCCCAACCCGCAACTTTGAGCATCTCTCGTGCTTCCTACCAGGCCTGCTCGCCCTTGGCGCGAAAACGCTTGACATGCCTCCCAGTGACCGTGAGTTACACGAGTGGGCTGCACGTGGGCTGGCATACACATGCTACACCACATATGCTGACCAACCCTCTGGTCTCGGAGCTGATATCATGGTGATGGATTCTTGGAGTGGTACGGGTACGGGACGATGGATTGACCATGTGAACGATTGGATAAAGGCTGGTCGACCCGGAAATGTTCCCCCCGGACTGCACGAGCCTCCTCCGGTAAAGAATGGCGGCGGCCAAGATTATCGTATCAGTAGGAGCGATTACCTTTTGAGACCAGAGGTGAGTCTATGCGCCAGAGTGTCATCACTAGGTTGAACCCCACCGTTCAGACCCTAGAATCGCTGTATTTGATGTGGCGCACGACGGGTGACGAACGCTGGAGAGAGCGCGGCTGGGAGATCTTCCAGTCTATCGACAAACGCACCCGAACCAAGTACGGGTTTGCGAGTGCTCATGGGGTTGCGGCAAATAAGCCAGCGTTGGTTGACGAAATGCCAAGGTAGGGTTTCATCTTTCCTCAGCCATATTTCAGTCGGTTTACAAGTTTGCATCAACATTAGCTACTTCCTCGCTGAGACGTGAGTAACCATATTGAATAAGTTGGCCATCGAAGCTGATAAATCTTCCAGACTGAAATACCTGTATTTACTCTTCGTGGACGAGGAGATAATCCCCCTCGATAAATGGGTGTTCAACACAGAAGCACATCCCCTCCCAGTATTCGAGTGGTCCGAGTGGGAGAAGACACAGTACAAGATACCTTTGTAGCGCGACTGCTCAAGGATTTATGTAAGATGGTTAGACAACAAGTATGCTCATTCCCTACACCCTTCTGCTTTCCTTGCTGCTGAGTATTGCACTGTATGATTACGTGTCGATGGAATCTACCTCATCTCGTTAGCTTTGTCGTGTATCAATTCCCTTACAGATCAGAACTGGCGGGATAAGTTAATGGTATAAGAATGTTACTTCAACGAAGTGATTGAAACTGAACAGTGACTCTTTTCGAGACATCTTAACTGGTAATATGTTTGCTTTCAAGATAGCGCAATTACGTCTCGTCCATGGGTGTGTCCGGGACATCAGCCTGTTCCCCAACTTCAGCTCTCAGTCGCTTGACATCAGGCGCTTCCGAATCCGCCCTGCTGACCTGCTCTTGTTGTAATCGATGCAACGCAAGCTTGTGCTTCAAACGTCCTGCTGTCCGTTTCGGCAGGCTCTTTTCGTCAATGACAGATGTTCCCTCCCCAGAAGCACCATCGAGACCTTCTGGAAGTTCTGATTGATTGCGCGCTCGACTCCCGGGTTCTTCGCCGATATGTTTCGGTAGCGAAGTAAGATCCGCATATAGATCGAAAGTCATGCGGTCTGCAGGGGTTGCTGTGAGTGTATATCAGTACGTTCCAAGTCTGTCCCAAGCCAGATGCACACACCCGGAATTGTACATGCCGCGTTAAGTGACTCAAGGAGGGGTGAATTTCCAGCCTCAACGAACTAAGGAAACATCAAATTGCATCAACTTCTGATCAGGAGGAACATCCACAAACCTTATCAGTCAACCACTTTACGACCCGAACCAACTTGTCCCCGCTCTCCGCGGCGAAAACGTAATCAGCATCCAGCAGGATCCAGATCAGGCCGTCTTCAGCCACAGTGAAGTCAATGACTGGACACCCGCAGTCGAAATGACAGATTGGCGATGGGCCGTTATCATCCGCGAGAGTAAACGCGAACAATGCTGTTGCTCTGATAAACGCGTATGAGAGCCATGCACTACAGAATAACGTGTCGCGTACCCGACGATGCTAAACACTATGTGATTCCCCTTGTCGGAGACGAAGGAACTAATTCTGCGCACAACCACAACAGTTTCAGTTTCAGCCGCCTTGGACGGTTCCTCTGTTGGTGTATCCTGTTTCGCTTTGTCTTTCTTTTTCCGTCGACCTTTGCCTTTGTTAACCTCCCCATCATCTTCATCATCACCGTCTTCCTGCGATTTACGTCGACGTTTTAGAGCTTTCACCATTATAAAAGGCTCGGTGGCTTCTAAAATACGGATGTCGCGCTGCAGACGACCCGTCATCCAGTCCCACACTTTCAGGACTGGGTCTCCACCACCAGAGATCAAGCTTCCTCGCGCAAATGACGGTATGTGAATGGCAGAAACGTATCTTTTGGAAGGTGTGCAAGTTGTTAAAACGCCTGCTGTGACTATGAATAGCAAAACGTACTTTTCGTGACCAAGACAATATGCTTCGATGACATATCCTTCCGGATACCAACTCACTCGTATATGTTCATCTCTGTCAGACGTTATGATGAAATCCTCGTCGGGCGTGAGGAGACAGCACGTCAGGAGAGAAGCGTGGCCCAAAACAAGATCACCGCCAGATGGATTTTCATGGGAAGTCAATGCATCGTTCTTGGGCTCTTTGGACGTAGCTCCTTGCTTGGGGTGTAGAGAGTATCTTGAATACATTCATTTATGGTCGCAAAATATGCGGGCTAGTGGAATGCATGAACTCACCGGAAGACATCCCCGAACTTGTCAGCAACGAGAATGTCACCATTTTTGGTGAATTCTATTGCTGTAGGCTTCTTAGGCAGTTCCCTAATGCAGACTCTTATGTTCAATAATCACAGCCCGAAAGCTCTCGAGAACATGCCTCGAGCTCAGGAGCGCCAAGGACGCTAGATCCCATACTTTCAAGTGCTTATCGTCTCCACAAGTTGCGATATACGTTCTACCGTGGCTTATCGCTGCACTGCACACGGGCCCAGACTTGACTACCGCATCGTGGTCATCAGTAAGAAAGTTTGCTGTGGAGTGGAGGACGGCACCGGTCCTTTTCTTCTGTGAGCAGCAAGATCCCAGGTTGTGCGTGTCCACCGAACCTTGTATCCAATACTTGAATATGGGTCCCAGTTATGATGACGGAGTGAGCTGGGCCACTGAAGAGCTTGGTATGAAGATATCGAGACATGATTGAACAGGATCGCTTCGTTGCCTTATCGGGAATTCATGACAGGGCCAAATCCACAATTACTCCTGATCTCAACTACTACATACTTACCTATGGCCTGCGCCTCAGTTCACCTCGGCGGCAACACTACCCCTATGGGCGCTGTGTTGGGACAGTCGGTGCTTCCATACATAAGTAGCGGAGCCTGTCAACCCCTAGAGTTTAGGAGTCCCACTCCCGCCATCTCCTTGACGTCAGACAACGTCAGTGATGCATCGGCAAAGCAACCCAGAGACACCTAATTACTCGAGCACTGTAGGTTGAATGGTAATTCATAGTATATAGTTTCTCCGTGTAATGACCAATTTACATCTACAGTCACAAACAGCCCTGCGAGCACTTCGATGCACTTGTCGAAAGGTGAGTCTACACTCTCCTTGTGTGATTATTATCACTGACCGCACTACAGACAACGAGAACAAGCATTGTTCGGCCGTTACAGATGCAGAAGTCATCCAGATGTTGCAGGAGATTTTAGCGAACCAAAAAGCCACGCTTGAGTGTGTTGCAAGGTGCGAGAGCCTGCTGGATGTGGTAAGAATTTTGTAGTGAGTTTGTTACCTTGCTAATTGATCACCAGATTGAAAACTCCACAAGCATCTGAATTGTTCGAGCCGAGCTTTATCGACAATGAGGAGGCCGATTTGGGATGCACTTTGAGCTATAGGTGAATGTATACCTAGACAGACCTAGACACGGACACTAGCTTTTCTCGTTTGTGCCGACTGCTTTTACGAACCAAATGACATTGATAATTGTCTTTTACTTAACTTGTAATCAAGAGACACTGAGCCTTTCGTCTGTCAACCACCTGCCTGACCTAGTTCCGCCAGCTTTGTTGGTCCCACTGCGCATAAATGTGCGCGACATCGTCACGTCTTATTTTGCTCTTCGCAGGCCGAAGGGCTCAGCTCGCAGTGCAATCATCATTCTTCCAACTGTCTAGTATATACGAATGTGGCGCCCGACCGACGACTAAGGAAGAGGGCTGGTATATACGTTTGAGTGGCCAAAAAGCACCAGGCGCAAAGCTAATACTAACCATGCGGCACACCGCGACCCCTCAAGTACTTACTTCAAAGACACCAGCATCGTTCTCCCTCACACCGCATCACGTGAAGCTACGTGGGCAGGTGAAGTCATCACTTCCTAACTGACGTGCCCCACAGGGCTATGAGCTGAAGAGGCTTACATTATTGATGAAAAATCGGCCAGCGGAGAGTCCGCTGTGACTGACGTTGGTGGCCCTGACGATAGTCGCCTACTTCTGGGGATGCCTCAAAGATGACAAGTAGAACGCCGATTGGACAGGTAACACACGGTAGAGCTCGAGGTTATCGAGTTCTGTTGCATAGGTGATGACACCAGTGGGATCAGCAAGGCTTGCAACGTCCCGAACACCCTTGATCATTGCGCCCCATTTATCTCCTCTGTCAAGATCGAGATGTTTCAGCATTGCATTTAACGTCCTCCCCGCATCGACCTGGACTTGAGCAGCCTTGCCATAGATCAACCAAGAGCATCGAACTGAGGAAGGTAATGACTGTACCCGCATATCTTCGCTGTTGACGGCTAGTACGGGAGCCTTGTTGGCCTCGAGTCGTTTCCAAATTCCAATGCCAGAGAACGCACATCGGGGGAAAAGAGCTGGGAGCTCTCGAAAGCAAATTTGGCCGCTTTTGCAACGTCTTCGACCGAACAATCGAAAGAAGTCGAAGCCATTACACCGGAGATTTTCCGGCCGTTTATAGTGCATTGAAAATGATGCATGATATGCACTATAAACGGCCGGAGGATAGACGATGGTCGAGTCGGTCGCTTTTGGCTAGACCAATCGATCCTCCGGCTTCGCTGATCGAGCCAATTGCTTGATCAAATGCAAGGCTGGCAACCTGTATTCCTTGTGAGGCTCGTCAACTCTTCTCATACGTAGTCCACAGCATCATGTCAAAGTGCGTGTGAGAGATACGTACACCACCGTTTTCCACGCCGATCCGACGACTCAATTAGACAACGCCATAGCCTTGTAAGTCCATCCATTGCATTATTTGGGTCTACACCCTGGCCAAGTAACCCTATGAGCGCTTGAGCCGATGCGATGTGCAGTGGCCCACAGGGGCATTATAAAATACCAAGAGAGCTGCCAAGGCACACTCCTTGGCCTGCTCTCCCTGCCACCCTGACCTACATGTCGTGCGCGGCCTGCTTCATTCCATTTCTTTTCGCCTTAGTTGTAAATGCTCAATCCGGGAGCTGGCCTCAGATTTACCCCGGAATTCCCACCAGCGATTATGGACCAGAATGGCAGAACTGTGGGTATCATTATTCGCCCACTGCTTACTATATACTAACGCTGCAAGGCAGACTTTAGAGTAACTGATCCCCTTCCAAATGTAACATGGCCTCTCACCCGCAACTGGGCTGGCAATATTCCCATACAGAGACAAGGTCATCCTAATAACACGCTCTTCTTCTGGGCCTTCGAAAGTTCTCAAGGCTCCTTCACGGACGAAAGCGAGGAGCCATGGGGAATTTGGTTGAATGGAGGGCATGTCTAGCATTATGCGCAATCACATCATACTGATCATTTTCCAGTCCTGGATCCTCGAGCCTCATTGGTCTACTATTCGAGGTCCGTCTTGGGTTTCCTTGTCCTAAACTGTCCTGATCCCTCTCCTCAGAATGGACCTATATACATCCAAAATGATTATTCAGCATCTGAGAACCAGTATTCCTGGACAAAGGTTGCTGACTATGTATGGATCGACCAACCAGTGTATGTTCACCATCTTGTCATTTAGTACTCGTATAGCTTATATGATGCTGAAATAGTGGTGCAGGTTTCAGTACCTGCGATTCGGAGGGTTACGGTGAGTATGGTCACTTTTGCATATCACACTGCTTCATTGTTGCTGTATACGAAGTCTTCGACGAAGACCAGATGGCCAGTGACTTTGTAGGTGGCATTTTGTGCTCCGGCTTGCCTTTTTTGATCCTGTCAAGATGGGCTTCCTGGAAAACTTCGTCAAAGTATTTCCCCAGCTTGCGAAGCGACCCTTGTACCTCACGGGGGAGAGTTATGCGGGAACGTATATCGTCGGTGGTCCTCGTTATCCTTCTGCGCTAGTTGTGACGTATTTCGCAGTCATACATCACCAAGGCTTATTTCGAAATGGTGAATCCTCCTGTGAAACTGGAAAAGATAGCCATAGGTGATGGGACCATCGGGTCTCAGGAAACAGCTATTCTCCTTCCAGTAGTGAGTAACGATCATGTTCCCGCATCTTTATTGCTAACTTCGGGGAAGGTTAGCGTCCTGGAAACGTATCCTCAGATCATCGGTTATGACACTGGTGTCTTCGACTTCTTTAAAGAGCAGTACGCCCTTATTTACATTCTAAACCTTAGGATTGGCCCGAATTTCTTGTTAGAACTGCGCTTTGCGGATATGATCTAACCCTCGAGTACCCCCAAAATGGTCATTTCCCGACCCTCACGTACACCGGTGGTGCAAACCCGATTTCTATGGCATCGTCAGGCAGATACAAATCCCACCTCACGAAGCAAAGCTTAATGCTTGATGTTCAGAACCGTCTCGCTGCGCAGCTTGCCCGTCGCGACATTCCCCTCCCAAAACGTGAGAGATTCCAGGCCCAAGATGCTTGGAAGAGAAACCTTGCGGGACGTGGCCACGGCACGATCGACCCATGGTACGGGTGTGATATATACGACGAGATGGTGGATTACGCGGTTAATTTTACGTTCCCCTGGTGTATTGTTGTTTCGCTATTATATTTACAGCCCATGCTAATGCTACAGGAATAGCGCTGAGCAAGAGCGACGGCGGTATGTTTGATGTGCGTCTCTTCTAATTTGGCCTTGCCAGAAGCATGCTTTTAAGCTATTTTTAGTTCTATAATATACCCGATGCCTTGAACCCCGAAGCGCCTATGGATGCCTCCATATTTCTTAATGGTAGGTGTTGGCCAGTAAATTCTCCTCAGCTGGCCAGCAACTTATTTTTTTGCATAGATCCACGAACTCGTACTGCTATCCATGCTCCAAACAAAATGTGGTCGATGAGCATCGACTATCCGTTTGGAAGCAAGTTTCCCCACACTCTCGGCTATAGGATTCTGATCATTGCATTATCTCACAGACTACGCTGGTGGAGACCCTAGCGTCGAGTGAGTACTAAAATCTAGGGGAATGATCAGTGGACTGACTAGACCAACAGACCTATGGCCTTCTTGACTGACCTGGCGACAAATGCCACGGAACGGGGGCTTAGGATTATTATCTATTCTGGTAACGACGATTCCCTACTTCCTCACTTAGGTTCTCAAGGTAAGTATTTATTCACCCTTGTTATTTATTTCCCCTGAAGCCGGTCATTGTAGTGGTTATTCAGGTGCAATTTGTCAATATAAAGGCTGCGTCCGTTGCGTTGACCATTGTCTAGAATACGACGTTTGGGGGCATCCAAGGCTTCACTCGGAAGCCCCAAACGCCATGGTATAATGATGCTGGTGAATTTGCTGGGATAGTCCATCAAGAACGGGGATGGACTTACGTCTTGATTGACCACGCGGGCCATCTCGCTGGTTATACCAACCCCGTCTCGGTCCGTATTTACTGCCTGTCCTCATTTTTCACGAGTGCTCATGTTCCGCCAGACCTTTGCGTTTGTCAGAGAATTTGTATTTGGGAACAACCAAACTGGTTTGGTGGTGAATGCGGAATCCGGTGGGGTCACTGTGATTGGGGGTGAAGACCCTTCCCTCGGAGGTGAGGTCATGACTGGTCAGGCGGGCATATACTATGGATCAGCTACGACCGCATCTACGTACTTCTTTCCAAGCGCCACGGTTGCAGCCTGGAATTCCTACGTTGCAACGGCGAGTTCCCAACCTTCGTCAGGAAGTCCGTTCGCCGTCCTTATTTTCTCTTTTCTCTTTTCTCTTGGTGTTATTTTAATAGTCTAAGGTGATCTTTTAGTTATACATGGATATCCTGTTCATCATACTCCCTCTCTATGGTCTTGTACCGTATGAACGACTGCGGTTTGCAGTCGGTTACATACAATTGTATACTAAACGCACGCGGTGGTGGACATTGCTGTCCAATTGTTGTCATCGAAGTCTCTTGCTATGGTAGTGGACGGCAGCAGCGGCATCGCACATCCACGTGAGGTCGTTGTCATTGTCATGGATCACGAATGACGACATACCTGAAGCACACAGCGTGCTGATCGAAGAGGAGCAGGAGCGGCAACGCAAGGGACTCACGAAGGTGGCACATCAACCTTTGAACATGTTTGGCATGCATGTGTGGCCACAAATATTGAAGATGCAGCCTGGCAAAACAGCGAGATGGCTGGTGAAGCGAGCCAATAGGGGCCTTACGAACAAGCTAGAAGAACTTGTTAGCGCAGATCGAGCCGAATAGCATCGATGGCCCAAGTGTATGTATACAGTGACAACTCGTGTTGGCGTGTAGTCGAATCAGGTGGCGGTAGCGGCAGTGGTCTAGTCTGGTGCACACTGCACAGACATCGCGAGACGTCTGACAGAGTACGATGGCACATTGATCGAGCCAGATTACCCCAATGGACAGGCGTACATGCGAGAGTCGACGGCACTGGAACCCTCACGAACGCGGTGCGCAAAAAAATCTAGACGTGTCAAGTATATCTGGCAATACAAAATGGCACTCAATGAGTCACCTAGGCACGGTGATGATGGTGCAAGCACACATGAGCGTGCTGCTAGAGGCGCGAGAGGGCGCATAGATGATGCGAAGGGCTTCGCAAGCCATGTGAATGCGTCAACAAAGCACAAAGATATGCCAAACTCTGCAAGCGCACTACAGAAGGTCGAGAAACGCTGAAAGTAGCCTGTCTGAGTACAACTCATAATGTATTAGTCAGCACACTCTCCCCCGTCAAGATCTCCAACTACCTATGGACCCTCCAGTCCCCCTTCTTCTCCCGTCAAATACTATTCCTAGACTACCGTCTTCAGGCTATGAATGGACGCCAAAGAAGTATTCGTTAGGTCCACAGCCGCCGCCCGTCGACGACATGCGAATGCTTGAACAAGAGATGGCCGCCGCGCGACAACTTGCGGACGGGAAAACCGTCAAGAAAACGAGACCCCGTCGAACAGTCGACTATAATGGTGGCATGGGGAGGTGGACCCTTGTAAGCCAAAGGAACTGTTTCTTTTTATTCCTGCTAATTGTACACAGCTTCGGAAGCATCGGCCTAGTTCGACCTACGTACCCTGTATGAGGCCTGCCCCGCCTTACATTATTGATGTAGGTATGAATATCAATTGAAGCAGGTCATAATAATAATAATTCCAGCTCCTCCCTCCTGTTGCGTACGCAAGTAACTTATCGACTTCCCTGTGTACCAAATTTATCCACACGTCAACAAATAAAATACGCTGTCCGGTCAACGTTGTAACGGTCCGTGTCTGAAATAATCTGGGTTGACCAAGTTAGTTTTGAATGATTGCAGTGGACCCCAGAAGGACGACGAGTACTAACTGGGTCGACAAGCGGAGAGTTTACCCTCTGGAATGGCCTGACGTTCAATTTTGAGACAATCTTGCAAGCCCATGACTCCGCTATTCGAGCCTTCCAATTCACGCACTCGGGTGCATATTTGGCCTCCGCTGACCAGAGTGGAATCATCAAATACTTCCAGCCGAATATGAACAACTTGACTGCATGGCAAGGGCATCGCGAAGCTATCCGCGGTCTCAGTTTCAGTCCAAACGATGGACGCTTTGCGACTGCGAGTGATGATTCAACCATCCGGATATGGGCTTTCGAAGAAAGCAGAGAAGAACGCGTTATGACTGGTACGCACTCGTTTGTTCTTCTACTAGCTGATTCCGACACAGTCACACACAGGACACGGATGGGATGTCAAGTGCGTCGAGTGGCACCCAAGCAAAGGCCTCCTCGTCTCAGGCAGTAAAGACAACCTTATGAAGTTTTGGGATCCACGGACGGGAACGGTACTATCGACACTGTGAGTTGTCATTCATTTTCCTCCGTCCGGCTCTTATGCGCGTTTCTGTAGTCACCAACACAAAAACACCGTCCAGGCACTTGCGTGGTCTCCCAATGGCAACCTTATTGCCAGTGCGTCTCGTGATCAAACGGTGCGCGTCTTTGACATTCGGGCGATGAAAGAGCTTCGCGTCCTTAAGGGTCACAAGAAAGAAGTATGCTGTGCGTTAAAGTTGCTGTGGACTCGGGATCGTATCTAACATTGTCCGTACAGCCGTTACCTGGCATCCCGTCCACCCAATCCTCGTTTCTGGTGGTTCAGAGGGTGCCGTCCTCCATTGGGACCTTTCAGGGCCCGAACTCTCGTCGTCAAGCACCTCCCCGTACACCTCCACGACGCACGGACCACGCGCGACACTCTCGCAGGCACACGATTCGAACGTGTGGAGTCTGACATTCCATCCGCTTGGCCACATTCTCGTTACAGCGTCAAATGACCATACCACGCGATTTTGGTCGAGGGAGCGTCCGGGAGATGCCACGTCGGTATTCTCAGGTGGCGGGGAGAAGCCGCCAGAAGTGGTGGAAATGAGTGGGCAAGATGATGATGAAGAGGTGATGGTTCCCGGGTTCAATTATGGCGGAGAAGCTGGAGGCGGCGTCGGCGCGAGTGGGAATGAGACCACTGGTCTTAATACCAGTATTGGCGCCAGAAGTGGCGCAGGGAAATGGTGGGGAAATGCCTCAGACGGGTTCGGGTTGGGTATTTCAAGTGGCAATCCATTGTCAGGACCTTCGTTGGACAATCAAGCTTCCCGGGCGCACTTCCCAGACGGCGACGCAATGAACTCCGATGACTTTATACCAGGACTGGGTGCCGCTGATTACTTAAATTTGACGGCACCGTCTGCTGCTGCACCAGCATTCGTACCTGTGGGACCCAGGCAAAGTGGGTCGTTGGTCCCAGACCTGGAGAACAATGAGTCTAGCTCTGGAGGAAACAACTGGGATGACGATTCACGGGGTGGAAGGAGGGGCGGTCACTATGACAGACGTCGAGGGCGAAGAAGATACTAATACTACACTTTCATTCGAGGCAAAGTTGATATGCTGTATCTACATAGCAAAGGTCTCCAAGGGATTACGCTGGCGTTGGCTGTAGACTGGTATAAGATGGAAAATACCACGAACCCTTTCGTGGATTGAGTCGAAATTCGACGCGAGCGACCACCACTAGGTCATTCGCGCGTTGCATGGTATAACTCGCCCTCCTTCAAGGCCCCCATACAAGGCAATGATTGCCTGTGGCTGGAGTAACTGTACAGATTATCGGCAGTCTCCGACAGTGGCTGGGTTCTTCGAGCAGCTCGTCAACACGGACAACACTCGCCAAAGAACCCAAGATGGTCAGCATAAATCAGATATTCCAGGCGATCACCCGCTGACGAGGACGTTCACAGACAAAACGTACACGCAAAGTCGGCGTTACTGGAAAGTATGGTACTGTGCGTACGCATGCATGGCACAATCTTACACTTGCTGACTGGCAGATCACATAGCGTTATGGTGCCTCTCTCCGTAAGCAGGTGAAAAAGGTGAGCTAGTTTTTATGGTCCGTCTGTTTGATCTGAACCCACGTCGAACAGATGGAAATAACACAACACGCCCGCTACACCTGCACGTTCTGCGGAAAGGCAAGCAGTGATCCCCCATTACCCATTATCTGAAGGGCTTATCCATTCGACCACACAGGACTCCGTCAAGCGCGAGGCAGTTGGCATCTGGAAGTGCCGTTCATGTAAAAAGACGATCGCTGGCGGTGCATGGACCGTCGCTACGACTGCAGCTGCTACCGTGCGGAGGTAAGTACATTCAATCACATAGATTGTTCAAACATTGAGACTCTGTAGCACTGTCCGTCGTCTGCGGGAGCTGACTGAGGCATAAATAAAATACATGGATTTATTTCTCTGCATGTTGTCATCATGTTCTCATACGTATTCCACCCGATTATGCCCCGCATTATGTGCAATTTCCCTCGTCGAAACATTCGTCGATTGTCAGACAAGAGAGGCACACCATGAGTAGAGTCCAAAATTTACATGCATTCAATCAACAAAGTACAATATAGAATAGATCAATATAGCGGCAATGTGGTGGGGCTGATGCCCTCTTCATTTTCATCTTCCTCTGCATCACCTTCCTCTACATCATCCTCGTCTTCATCACTGTCATCGTCATGCTCATCTTCACTCTCGTTAAATACGAGAGAGATGAACTCATCACCGAGCTGGGCATCCTTGACTGAGACAAACTGCGAACTCGAAACATTGTCAGAGCCATTAGAAGAGCCAGAAATGACAGATCCAGCCACAGTCGATGTTGTAGAAGTGGTCGTTGTCGACAATGGCTTGCGATTACGATTTGCACGGATGACATGCGGAAGCTTACATCCTTTTGTCGAGCAGGTGCCCTTTTCCGCAAAATCGGGGCACTCTCTGACATGTTGCATTTCACAATCGAGTCCTTTGGCGCAATACCCGAGAACTGCAAAGTCGCGACAAACGCCATGTCGTTGACCCACACGAACGTGAGGAAAGGGGCAATTATCCCGGGTGCACCGTCCGTTGTTTGCAAAGTGGACACAGAGTGGCGTACGTTCCGGAGTTGGGTCGTGGGAAAGGTTGCATGTTTCAGCAGTGTTGGAACAGTTGCCGTGCAAAAAGTTCCAACAGATTGCAATCTTGTCGGGGTCATGTTGATACATGCAAGTGAGTCCACGACTACAAGAGCCTGAGGAAAAGAAGAGAAAAGTTGGTCACAGTGGTCGTTCAGGACACAGATCATGGGAGAATAGGTTCGACGACTCACCTGTGGTGGTGAAACGAGGACATGGCTTGTCAATATATTTCATGCGCTTGTAGCCTCGACGTCCCCTAGAATGGCTCATTAGACTTGAATCCTGTGCTAATTCCATGCGGTACACGGACTGAGTAGGACCCCGAGTGTTGTCAAGAGTCATATTTCGAGCTCTCGGTCGGCGGGATACCTTTGATTTGTAAGCTCGAGCTGCGGGGATGCGGTGTCCATTTGTTGTCCTGGAAAAATCTTGCTGGGGTATAGGCCTGGCGGGTACTTTGGGGGCCGACGACGCGGGTTTTGGTACTGGAATAGAAGCGGGTGATTTGACGGTTGGGTCCCCTTCCGTCGAATGTGACCTGCAATATAAATACTTACGATCCTTTCGAACGAGAGAACGGGTTGAGGACTCGAAGGCGACGCCATCGATGACGACGTCGCGGGTCGAGTGAGCTTGCGTGGTGGCATCGGGCTTCACGGTGGGCGGATATCTTGAAGTTGAACACTGATAAGCTTGAGACCTGTAGGATGAAGGTGGTTTGTAGTTTGGATTGACGTATGTATTACTTTTGGGATAGCTTGCTGGGCCGAAAGAGGATCCGAAAGTTTGTTGGGTGGACTTGTGCCAGTTGATTGCACCTAATGGATGGTTTAGCTACGCCATAGAAGCCTGGAACTGGATCTAACCTGTGAGACGAGCAATTTCTTCCTTGAGTGCTGCATCCGATGAGGGAGACATGGTGACGGTAGCGAGTCAAGGAGGGTGCGGCTGACAAATCAGTCCCATCGTTCACTCAAGCACAACAACAATGGCCAGACGAAAACGCCAGATTATCGAAGACGACGCCGACTCGGATTCGGCGCAGGGTTCAGACGATGAAGTCGACTCAGAACATGAGCGGAAACGCAGGCGCGCCGCGCCAGTGTCCTTCGTCGCCCCGTCAGCGACCCCTGCCTTCACCACCAGCAGCAATGACCACACCAGTCAGCCTCCGACGCCCCGCCCACCCCAGGAACGACCCAAACCTGCTACGCCTCTCCCACCTCAAGAGCAGGCCCACTTCAGAAAGATCGGGAGCTCCATTGGTGCACAACTACTTGCCAAGATGGGTTGGCAGTCCGGTACTGGCCTCGGCGCCAGCGGCGAAGGTATTGTCACTCCCATCGAGAGCAAACTACGTCCCAAGAATATCGGTATTGCATTCAAGGGCTTCAAGGAGAAAACGCGCACTCTCGCACAGGAGAAGGAAGAGGCAGAAGCGGAGATGGATGCAGAGGCAAGACAGGTCAAGGAGAAGAAGTCAGAGGCATGGAGGAAGCCTCGCAAGGTCAAAATAAAGGTCGAATATAAGACTTACGAGGAGATCATCGCAGATGCCGCTCCCGAGGTTGCCCCGCTTCCGGAGGTGGCGATAGCGTCATGGACACCATCCACAGATCCTACTCGAATACCGGAAGTACGACATAACCTACGACTAATAACGGAAGCGTGTAAAACAAATCTTGATGGGCTAGCCCGCGAGGCCAAGGCCTTGCAAGAACGCAAACGATTCATCGCACAGGAAAGTGCACGTCTGCAGAAACAGGTTGCAGACGAGTCCGAATGTAAGTCTTGGCAGAATTTTCTGCTTCGTTCATGGGCTGACTCAGTTACTCTAGTAATTTCACGCTTACAACAAGTCACACTAGTGGTCGATGAAATCAACACGAAGTCCACTGAATTGTCGTCCCTGTACGAAGCCAACCTAGACGGTTTTTCTCCTCTATTCTCCAAGTTACTCGTAGAATTTTCAGCGGAGTTTGGCAAATATCGCTTAGACGAGATCGTCGTCGCAGCTATTGTGCCAATAGTCCGGCGTGTAGTCGCCCAATGGAATCCTTTGCAGGACCCTTTCGGACTTGTATCCACGTTCCAGACGTGGAAGCAAGCTCTCAAAGTGAACGCGGCCGATTCTTCGGCGGAGCTAGCATCTATGACGCCATACGAGAGCCTCTTGTGGAATATCTGGCTCCCAAAAGTACGGACGTGCATTAACAACGAATGGAACCCGGACGATCCTGCGCCGGCTGTCAAGTTTTATGAAACATGGGCGACATTCCTTCCTCCTTTCGTGCGGGACAACCTGCTCGATCAGCTCATCTTACCCAAGATCAGCAAAGCCGTCTCGGATTGGAGCCCAAAGCGCACTTCCGTGGCCCTCCATACCCTTATCTTCCCATGGCTCCCCCACCTCGGACTGCGCGTGGAAGATGTCCTCGATGAGGCACGTAGGAAGCTGCGGAGCTCTCTTCGTAGCTGGGTACCGGCAGACGGTGTGCCCAAGGATCTGAACGTGTGGAGAGAGGTATTTGCCAAAGCTGACTGGGATGCGATGCTCCTCAAATACATCGTTCCGAAACTCGGGTCTCTCCTTCGTGAAGAATTCCGCGTGAACCCACGCAATCAGGACATGGAACCACTCAAACAAGTCCTCCCATGGTCTGTACTCCTTCGCCCATCTATTTTCGCCCAACTCCTCGAGATGGAATTCTTCCCCAAATGGCTAGATGTTCTCCATATGTGGCTCGTTCAGCCGACCGCCGACTTCGGGCAGGTCGCGGAGTGGTATTCCTTCTGGAAGAAGACGTTCCCAGAAGACGTGCAGAACATGGGCGGTATCGCACGCGGGTTCACGAGGGGTCTACAGCTGATGAACACCGCCATCGCGTTAGGCCCCGATGCACCCACCAAACTCAAGCGTCCTGACTGGCGAGCGGAGCTTGCTGCAACTGCAGCTGGTGCGACCGCGCCGAAGACGGCAATCCCTCCAAAGACGGCGCCCTCGCGAACACAGGAGATTACCTTCCGTGCCATCGTAGAGGACTACATTGCGGAGCACAATCTATTATTTCTACCGACAGGAAAGGCACATGAGAAATCGCGGATGCCCCTCTTCAGGGTGTCGAATGCAAGTGGAAAGGGAGGAATACTGGTGTATGTGCAGGATGATGCTGTGTGGGGTCCAGATGGTGATGAATATCGGGCACTCACACTCGAAGAGATGGTTCTGAGGGTAAACAAGTAATTATCATTCCTGGCACCCCCCCCCAACTGCTGAGCACAGGAATCTTTCCATGTTGAGCTATTATCAAATAGTATCCATGATATGCAAGACATTCAAAAGCTATGGGTAAAATGATGACCCGTGCGCGCCGGGTCATGCCCTTCCGCCACCTGGCCACTTTAACTGTGGTATACTGGCCACACCTGGCCCAAAAATATTCATGAGCCCTTGGACAGCGCCCGAACCCGATCTACGTTTCGTCTCAAAGCCCTTCTGCTGCCCCGGAGTTGCCGCTCAGAGCCTCAGGCTCCCCGCTCAAAATTCCATTCTTGATGAGCCCATCTTGACCGAACGAAAAAGAGAGCGCCATCGTAGACGGCAGGCACCTTGTTTACGGAGCATGTGAAGGAAACACATTCGTACTCGAGTCAGTGTCTAGACCGTAGGTAAGCGCTGTACGTCGTGCCAACCGTCGGAGGTGCGGTAAAACAAGGTGACAAGACTTTATGCAACATACTGGAAAATAACGAAACATCGAAGGTGAAGCTGATGCGGAGGGAGAACAGGTTGGAGAAAGGCGTGTTCGGACCGAGCTGTCGCCAAGGCCCTGTGGAAGAAGCTCACTGAGTTGTGTGACACGGAACCAGGGAGAGGTGGGGGGGTCCTGGGTGAAAGAAAACCGACAGGAGGCCCAGCGGCGGGGCACGAGAAAAGAGCTGAGGCGTTACAGCCACCAGGCGCCCCTGAGTAGATTTACTGTAGATTGGCCGAGTCACTACGTTGGTAAGACGAGAAGAACCGCTATTAGGGGTGAAATGGATAGAAGGGGCGAGTCACGTGCTGGTGCATTTGTTCACTTCTTCACCATCCAATTTATCTTCGAGTCAGGTTTGTCTCCAAGCAAAAGCCCTCGCCGCAACGGTGGTCCCCTCGTCAGAGGGTCCAGCAACCCGTCATGATGAACACCTGCAAAGTGCAAAGGATCTTCTCGTCACCTGGCACTACAACACTTGGATGGAGGAATATGCCAATGTTGTCCCATACAGTGCTTCTGCCCTTCTTCCTGATGCCATAATTGACAAAATTGCCTCCAGTCAGAGGCTTATTGTACCAGGTGACTTGGCTGTGCTTGGATGGAGCGAGAGTCGAGCTCACTGCCACGGGGAGCACATTTTAAAGCAGTTAAGAGATCTGGATATGGTGATGGACACTAACAGGAAGCTAGTAGGAATTGGATGTAGCACTACATCAACCACCAAACAACCCAAGGAAGAGCAATCCTTGCAGCCCACATGTCCATACACCTCACAGAGTGTCTCCAATCCATTGTGTCTGTCTATCTCAC
>Ga0307518_10000493_pt1 | contig 30068 bp, 38 predicted proteins | sample 25_EM_MG_FD_203889 | JGI IMG/M metagenome (GOLD analysis project Ga0307518, IMG submission 203889) | Populus trichocarpa ectomycorrhiza microbial communities from riparian zone in the Pacific Northwest, United States - 25_EM | ecosystem: Host-associated > Plants > Roots > Unclassified | place... | reverse complement strand
CAAGGTAGTGATATTGGACTATAAAGTACAGAACCGTGGCTACAAAATGAGCCCATATACGTGGTATTTCGTGCAGTGGTTCATGAGTTATGGGTCGGAAAACAAATTATGTCATGCTGTGCATTTCCTTTTTGAGTTAGTGTAATCACAAAGTTCAACTTCAACTCAGCTTCAAAGTTCAACCTGTCTTTCATCTCCAACTTCGATGGCGACTTACTCTGCCTTTTTTTCATCGGGCCTCCTCGCCCCCTGCATCACCAGGCCATCTATGCCAATGGCACCCTCGCACACACTGCCTGTCCCACCCAGCCCAGTTGATCCCATCGACCGCGAACTGAGCATCACACCGACACCACTCATTCCTACCACCCCACAGTCAAAATCATTCCATGCGGGGGCTGCTCCTGGTGAGCGCTCCCGTACGGCTCGCAGACGGCGCTCGAGCATCAACATCGCCGCGAGCCCAATGGCCATGATCAAGTCTCCCTCTCGCAATGCTACCAGCGCATTGCACCGCACTGGCATCATGTCTCCCTCTCGCAGCCGCGCAGGTAGCGTCAACGAAGCGTCAAAGAACAACAGTCTCTTTGGCAGGCTGAGAAGCGGAAGTCTTAACGTGATGCCACCCATTCGGTACGTCTTCGCTTTGTTGGAATGTATATCACGCAAGCTGGGCTTACATGCACCCCCCCCAGGGCTCGTCGCGTCGCTCATCGAACTGTGCCCACTGCACCTCCGCCCACCATCCCCCTCCCTGCTGTCCCGCCGCCCTCTCCAACGCCCAAGTGCACCAACACGATGTTGCTACCTGCTCTTATTGTGCCTTCCCCACGGCAGCCGCTTTCGGTGCGCGCTTTGCCCATCGATAACGCAGGAAACTCCTTTGCATCCACATTGGCTTCTCCCACGCTGTTCTCACCCACACTTCTCAGCCCAGACTACGCCCCGAAGATATCCATGAGGATGCTTCCTTCTCGGGCCTCGAGTCCCGCTATCCCCGAACAGACGAGTTACTTCGAGGACATGGCTGACGTGGATATGAAGGAGAACTAGTGGGGATCCGAACACCAAAAATGGGGATTGGATTGGGCTTGATGTCCTCCAAAACCTTCTGTATGTACTACTATCGGCCGTACAACACGCATATCGGACGTTTTTACAATCCTCTTTGGACCTCTTTGTCCCCCAAATCCCCGATCCTTCCTTGAGTTATTATATCAGTTACTGTGCTAGCCCTAATATTGCTTTGTCCCTCCCACTCGTACGCTGTGCTTTACCCATGCTTCACTTTGCTTTGTCCCGCCCCCCTACACATGGCTGGCCTTTGTATATCCTTCCCATAAGGTTTTCTCTTGTCCCTTGTATGTCCTTTGTGTTCCGTCTGGGTAGCAAATATAGACTCGCTTGTGCTCGTTGCTATCGGAACTGGCGTTATTACGAATGAGTGCCATGAGGCGCGTTGCACGATCCATGCACGTGACAAAAAACAACTTATCGATGAAAGGTGCAAAAACAAAAATGATACATGAGGACAAATATTTACCTGGCAGTGCTCATATCCGCAAGATTAACTACATAAATGCGTGTATGGGCGCGTATATTTAAAAAATGATGCATGTCCGCGCATATGTACACAATCCCCCCCCTCCGACCCCTACTCTTCCTCGTCTTCGAATCGCAGAATCTGCGCGTCTTCGTCGACGGGCACATCTCGGTAACCTCTACGCGGCCTCACACCAGCGACAAGCCCTTCCACATTCGATGCCACATACTCGTACGCAATACTCGCCAGCCCAAGCAGGAACCACGGAACAGACGCGATCGTATCGAGCATGTCCGATCCAGACCCGTGGAACCCGCCCAACGTGCGCGGATGGTGGTCTGAACTCGGCAGCCGGATGGTTCTACGGATGCCGAGATGGAGAACGTGAGTATTGGAGACGAAAGGTGGAGGATAAAGGACACCCACCCTCGCGCGAACCCGCTCTTCTTGTACCACCACCACGCAACCAACGCAGTCACCGCGAACGGGAAGAATAGAACCGTGAGCCAGAATAACGTGCCGCGGCCTCTGATACCTGGGCAGAGATGTCGCGTGCCCTGATCTGGCCGGGATCCCCCTTCGCAACTCGAATATTTTACTTTGCGGTACGCCGTCCGTTCATACCAATACTCGTCGTTGCCACGGCACGAGTCATCGCTGGGGAGAGGCGATGTACCAGCAACCAGGACACACTTCCCGTCGGCGTCTTTGACGTGATTGAATTCACTGTGCGGGGATAGGGGATAAATCAACGTGGCGAGTCCCTACGGTCAACGAGGCGTACCACTCAAAGTCGTCTTCCATGCATGCGCAATTTTTCACGAACTTTTCTTCCACCTTGGCAATCTTACCTACAATACAGTTCGCATCGCGTTTGCGACGGTGGTAGAGTGTCTGTCCAAGTCGCCATTTAGGACCTAGGGATCTCAAACACGCGTGCATGGCTCACCTGGCGACCGAATAGGCACACTTCCTGCCTCTCCTCGCTCGGGCTCCACAGCTCAAAATCGTCGTTACCCGGATTCTCCACATCCAGTAAACCTGTAGATGAATCGCATTAGCGCCGACACCGAATGCAACACCTGCCAACTCACATTTCTTGTGTGTCAACGAGGTAAAATCAATGTGCACAATCGATGTCGTCCTCGTTTGTGGCTTAATCCCCAATAACATGAACTTGCGACTCGTATCCTCCGGCACAGTGACGATGGTCTTGATGCGCAGCTTCTCCTGACTGAACTGGTACTCCCGCCACGTTATACCCTCGTCTGTCGTGAACAAGACATGGTCCGTCGGCTCCTCATCGTTGACAAGTAAAATGATTGATCCAGAATCGCCGAATTCCCAAAGATGTGCGTCCTTGTGAACTTCTTCCCATGTGAAGCCACCATCACGCGAGAGGAAAGTGTCGCTATCGATGTATGGAGCAAGTGTCTCGCCGACGTTGCCGACGGCCATGACGACACCGACGACGGAAGGACTGCTATACGTCGCACGCGCATCTGTGCGTTCGGTGTATCCATGGACGTGCAGTGCACAGCTCTGGGTTGTCCGAGGTGTCAGCTAGGAGAAGTTGTGCAAGGTAAGAGCTGACTCACAGTAGTCGAGCATGAATACGACTGCCCGAGCGAGTCCTTTGGCGGCGGCGTCAAAGGTTTCCATGTACCTCCTATTATCCGGAAACGTGCATCAATGCAGCTCACGACTACGAACCACGAGTACACTCACCATCATTATGCGTGATCCGGCTCTGCAGCGCCTTCCGCCCCGTAAGCGATGCCTCCGCGGGATTCGCAACGACATTAACGAGAGCAATACCATCCAGACCAACAAACTTCTCAAAATCGACGTATCCGTACTCGTCGCGGTTGACATTATCGATGGAGAGGCCAAAGTATGTTCCGTTCGAGTTGGATTTGAGGATGTTGCCCCAGTACGGCGCGGGCCGCTCGCTCATTGTCATGTGTAAAAAGATGGAGTCGGTGGTGGATTCGAGGACGGTGTATGCCTGTTGGGAGAAGGATACAGTTAGTAGACGTCCAAGGAGGAATCGTACTGTGGCGTACGTGCGCGTCAGGGTGCATCCCAGGCGGGAACTGTCCAGCTGCAAACGTGCGACCGTCAAGTGACACCTGGATATCAAGCGAATTCCGCAGCGGGAGGTACTACGCACACGTCCCATCAGCGCATCGCTACCACCAAAACGAAGAGGCAACTTACCTCCGCAACAATCAAATACTCCGAAAACTTCGTAAACCCAACGATATGATCGAACAACTTCTTCTTCTTCCCATAGTAATCATTCCCAGACACAAACTGGAGTGGATTATCCTTCCCAAACGACCGCTGAGATCCTTGCTTGTTAAGATACGACTCACACAGGATCTGCGTCGCATCGACACGCAGCTCCTCGTCTCGCGCCCATGCACAGTTGACAACATAATCTTCGACTGGGCGCCACGTGCGACCATGATCACGCGTATACATCGCCTGGGCACGACATCGTTCGCCGGTACCCTCACAATCCGCATTACCCACCCATATCAAGTAGTCTGAGCGAGGCTGGAAACTCAGGACCTTAGCGTGGAACGTGTTGGGTGGGTTAGGTGCGTTCTGGGGATGCCAGTACCGCCCGCCGTCGGTCGTGTAGTAGTACTTGGCGGTATCAGTGATCAGGTAAGCGCGGTCGTTGGTATGCGAGTGCATGTAGAAGACAAGGAATCGTTCGCTGGGGAATTTCTGTTCCCATGTGTATCCCTCATTGCTGGACTGCCAGATCGTATGGTCGGATAGACGGACAAGAACGGTCTGGGGATGCGGCGGAGTAAGCGCCTCAGGGGTGGTGAACGGAGTGGACAGAGGGTTCAAACACTTACACTGGAGTCGCCGAAAAACTGATACTGCACGATTTCGGCCGAAAACTCATGCTACGTAAAAATGTGAGTTCAATCCCTTGAAAAAAGAAGCATGTAGGATCCATACAATCTGGCTGGTAATCTCTCCTTCTGAAGGTTGAGCTTCAAACGAGGACACATCGTTTAGCGCATCAAACACTGAGACAACCGATGGACGTACCCTGAGAACACGACTTGGATACGGGTTCATCCTTGCGGACACCCTTGCCTTTGTCGCATTTATCTCCAGCAATCAATCGATACCCTGATGAACCCATGTACGTCTCGTCCGGTCTGCCAGTCGTGCACATCGTGTTAGGGATGCGCTCCAAACCAGATGGAACACATTTATCGCCACTCCGAACGAAGTTGTAGTCGCTATACAGGTATGATGTGAGCCACACGTGCTGGGGACGGGGCGGGAGACATACCATTCGTAATCGTGGTCTGCACATGGACATGGATCCTCGTGCACAACTGGGTCAATGAATTTGTCGCCAACGTAACAGTCCGCATCGGCTTTCCGGCGTCGATACCATTGCTACGGAAAACAAAGACATCAGCACACGGATACAAGTGCATATTAATGGCGCACCTTGACACCCATCAGGCACTCCACATCCGGTTTTGCGCGCGCATACCACCGTTCGAAATCGGAATCCCCACATTTACGTCCACGCAAACCTGCAAAATCAAGATATACAACTGCGTATCTACCTGATCCTGCTTTCTGCTCTCGTCGAGGGATCTGCACGAGCAACATGAATTTCTGGGAGGTGGCATCTGATATGCTGGTTAGACCACGGGCGAGGACTGTTATACTGAGGTTGAATGTTTTCCTGTGAGATATGGTGTGAGTTGCATGGAACGAGACAATCTGACGTGCTATAACACGCCACGCACCAGGTCTTGCCAAAGTCCATCGAGTAAAGGACTTGATCCGTCGGTTCCTCGTCATTAACGAGTACAATTATACTCCCTGAATCTCCAAATTCGTACAGGTGAGGCTTTCGCTGGACCATGCGCCACGATAAACCAGCGTCCGTGCTCAAAAATGTGTCCGATTCGTCATACGGCACGAGATGGGGTCCAATAGATCCAACACCAACGACGAAGCCCGGCGCAGGGGATGAGAATATGCGTCCAAAGTTGTGTGGATTTGTTACGGAGTGGAAGTGGAGTGAACAATTATCAAGGTCTGAAGTGGAGCATGGTGCCTTGTTTCCGTCGACGTCTAAGTCGGGGGCACGGAGTGGTGCCCAGGAGCTGCCTGAGCGAACAGGGCAACTAGTCAGCGCTATGCAGTAGCGAAGAGTGAAAAGGCGTTACCATCGTCAAATGTGATCATCGACTTGAGCTTCTTCTGCTGACCCTTCCTCTCAACATCTATGGCGTTGCTCACAACATTCGCAATGCCGACACCCTCGACACCATACACGCTCTCATAGTCAACGTATCCCTTCGCATTCCTGTTCGTGTCGCGCAGGGACTCGACAAAGTATGTCCCGTTGGAGTTGCTCACGAAGAGTGTGCCAATGGTGCCGTGGTCAATGCTGAGTACATCTACAGCGAGAGAATGTACGGTTGATTCAACGACGGTATATGCGTTCTCGCGAAGACGGGCCTGTGATGCGTGCGGGAACTGTGCCTTTGCCCATTCTTTAGTGTCCACCGATACAAACAGCATCATATCACCGTCTGCACCAGGTGAGGTGTCTTTAAGCGCAACGATTGCAAACTTGGACACGATAGCGAACGCAAGAACGCCCTTGGTCCCTCTCCCCATGCCGAGTTCCTCGAGTGTTTTAGTGTGAAAGAAGTCGGTACTGGAGTACAGCCTGCTGGATGTAATAGAATGTGATGTGCCGGTGCTTGTACTGTCGTATGCGACACAGTAGATGAGATCGGTGTGTGCGTCATGTTTAAAATCTTTGCTGCTGTGTGCAAATTGGCAGCGGGACGTTTCTGTGAGGAGTTCTTTTGGCTCGGAGGAGAATCCGTCGGTGGTGTAGTACGTCTATGATGGGATACGGTTAAATGCCGGAGAAGGGGCGGATCAGATGGGTACATACGACGTCGTTGCAGACTTTTCCCCAGCCGGATGGGGTACAGTGTGTACCTTGATAAAGGATATACCCCCATTTCGCAGAATCTGAGTGGAAGGAGAGCGGTACTGTGGTGTAGGCTGGTGGAGCTGGTACAGTAAACGACCGCCATGTCTTTCCGCGATCCTCAGTGCGATAATGCGTCGTTCCTGCGGTCAGTACAAATGCCTGGTGCGATGAGCAAGTGTAGTAGATCACAGTAAGGTATGTACGATACGCACATAGCGAGAATCGAATGGATGTTCTATGACCATGGCAGCATCGCCCGAGGGTACACCAGCTGCCCTGTCCCAGATCTTCCCCTCATCCTGAGTGATGAATACATTTCTCTCGAGCATATCATGATACACTGCAGTCTGAATCCCTGTTATGAGATGCCTTGGAGCCAATGGCAGCAACTCACTGATGTGTCGTCGAAGAAGAAGAGCCTTGCTGGTAGATTGTCGAAGTACGTCACGTCCATCTGTGGTTCTTGTGCCATTGCGAAACCAAGGAAGAAAATCAAAGCCCACAGAAAGGTTGCTGTTCTGTGTGCGGGTGCCATATTGACAAGGCAGAGGGGAGACGCGTAGGTGGGTTGACGCTGGTCAAACTGGCCACGACACCCGAACCTCAATTCACAACTGCCTTTGCGGAACTACATAACTAGATGTTTACTTGAACCACAAAACAGTCTCTCCAACTAGGATTCAAAGGAAGACAGTCGTCGAGCTGGACTGACTGTCTCAAGACTGGCTGAACTTATCATTCCGAAGTTTGTTCCTCGTAAACGATTGTCGTCCTATCGAACGGGTTTACTTCTCTTCATGCGAGAACTCAGACCACCGTTTCAACACTATTCATCATTCGTGAAGAATCTGCCTGACCTGGCATGTGTCGAGTTCCCTGGCTAGTTCCTTGGCTAGTCATGCAGTACTACACAGGCGGATCGGTTGAGCACAGACATGTCTCCTGTGGCTACAGATTCAGATATGGAAAGCTTAACAGGACGTCGACAAGGAGAAGCGACTCCGGTTGGCTATCCTCGACATGACATTCGACATAGCCCTGCAGCAGGTGCCTAATACCTATCTTGACCTCCTAGCTCTGCCCTCGGAGCTCCCCTCAACATCGTGTTGAGGATCAGATTGACATCTTCTTTAACTGCCTAATAGCATCCCCTTATCATTCTCCCTCCGTCCAGGTCCTACCCGGTTCAATTCTGGCCTATTCGAGTCGAGCGCTCCCTGTAATCGACGCCTGGTAATAGTATTGGGAAGCCATGAAACAATCCTCAAACTCATCCACGGTGGGCGTCGTTCTTGGAGGAACATCGTGACTGATCATCACCAATGCTTCCACACAAGTCTCCTTGATGCCCAGCCACTCCACCTCTTTCTGTGTATGGTGTCATCAATATCAGATTTTGTTGTATCAGCCCACGATCTGCACAGCGTGTATCCCAGTGCTCAGTGCATGGGTGGGCGTCAATCGCTACACCATAAAAACTGTCGATGTCCTGACGAACTTCCCTCATACACGCGCCAGTCTGTTAAAAGCGAGAACACATGATGTGGCATACCCTCATATCTGCACTCCTCGGAGCCACGTCTGTTCACGCACTCGTCGCGCGACAGAATATTGCTCCCCTATTTACATCCCAGATCGATGCATTCACGCCGTATAGCTACTATGCTGCGGCGGCATACTGCCGCCCAGCAAAGTCCATCAACTGGGATTGCGGCGGTACGTCTGCCTCTTGTGTTGCCTGCCCCACGCCTGGTGATCACTGTGCGGCTCACACACATATGTCCCAGTTAATTGCGACGCTAACCCAGGATTTAAACCGCTTGCTGCTGGCGGTGATGGCGATTCTGTTCCGTACTGTGAGTCTGCTGCATGCTTCTCATTTGCACATGGAGAGACGTGGTTGTCAGGGTATGTTGGGTACGATGTGAACCTCAAGACTGTTATCGTTGCACATGAAGGATTGGATCCTGTCGGACTGTAAGGCACTCCCATTACGTTTGAATCTGACTTGACCATCTTGTATGTGACAGACTTGCGTATGCTACTGACGCCAATTTCACACTTTCCCCGCTGGATCCGACATATTTCCCAGGACTCCCCCCTGACATCCAAGTTCATAGTGGCTTCGCATCTCAGCAGGCGGTGTAGGTCTCCCTTGATCTTTCAGAAACGATCAGATCGATAATCATATCACAACACAGAACTGCTAGTAACATCCTCATGGCTGTGAAAACCACTATGTCAAACTACTCAACGACGCATGTAACAGTCGTTGGCCACTCTCTCGGTGAGCATCGACGCTCGCACCAGTGGTGCGCTTTTTCTGACCTTGCATTGACAGGTGGTGCTATCGCGCTTCTGGACTCAGTTTACCTCCCTCTGCACCTTCCCAACGGTACATTCCTCGAGACAGTCATATACGGTCTTCCCCGCGTGAGTCTTCCTGTCTCCACATCTTCACCGCTCACACCCATCTCACGCACACAGGTTGGCAACAAGGCCTTCGCCGACTACATCGACGCCAAGCTCCCGCTCGCACATATCACCAACAAGAAAGACTTTATCCCCATCATTCCCAGTCTGAGCGCAGGCTATGTGCATCCCTCGGGGGAGATCCATATCGATGAGTCGGGCGCTTGGGAACTATGTCCTGGCCAGGACAACCCAAGTGTGTTGTGTGCTGTGGGGGATGTGCCGAGTGTGCTGGAGGGGAATGCACTGGATAGCCTTGGGCCATATAATGGTGTTTCCATGGGGATATGTTGAGCTGGCTCGGCGTGGGGCTGGGTGGTGGCCAGTAGGTTGAGTATGGTATGCCTTGACTAGGATCGGGATTATGGACATTTCAGGTCTTGTGTATAGACACTCATTTTTTGGACAAGTGGTTTTATTATGTAGCCACTAACAAGTCTAGCTCTACATAATACACTATATCGAGGACTTGGTTGCATATAGATACCCATGCATTTCTCTTTACTGGTTTAGTCCTCATTCAATGTGTTGGCGCTAATCCTATGTGATGGATCCCGCGCAACCGCCTCTGTCCCCCATTGCGGCCATGACATCCAAACCCAAGGCGCGCTTACTACCTCCTACTGGTTAAGTCGTTCTTGTATATCATGTGTGTGTATTCAGACAAGAACAATCTTACCTCGCAATCAACAGTGCTGGTCCTCACCTTTCATGGACGTCGTATAATAAAGCCTTTAACACGCAGTGTAGAAAATGGCACCGGGGTTAACTGTATTTGATAATCAATGCTTTCGCTTTCTGTGCCCAATCCCTGCTGTGAAGTCCTGCTATACGTGACGATGCGATCTGGTAGGATTCGGTCCCCGTCGATAAATGAGTAGAAAAGGTTCAATTGCGCCTGCCATGAGTTAGCTGGCGGAAGTCAAAGTTCAGAAGATTGAACAACTGGGAACGACATTCGTTTCGAATCCTACCTTTTGATCAGAATCGGTACTTGGACAGTCAGGAAGTGAGCTTGACTACTAAATAGGGACGTTGATCAAATTTACGATTAGTCAGCTTGGACTTCGCGATGATCAACTTAGATCCAACAGTTCCAAAGAAATGCACTCCTTCGGTGGTTTCGCTACAGTAATGCCACAGCAGCTCTCGACTCACTGTACCCTCATCGGTATTTTGACTAATAGTGCACCGATCGTCTTTTCAACTTTCAAAATAGGATTTATAGCGTAAAGAACAGGCAACCGAACTGAAGCATCGGATGTTGTTATGTATGTCACTCCATAAATTTCCTCAAAGAAGCTGCCAGTACTTTCGGTTTGCCAATCTGCCATGTCTACGTTCTCTTTTCTGGCTGTCGCCCTCCTCTCCTCCGTCTGTGCTTACACGGTTTCCGCGCAAAGCATCACTCCTTTGTCCACATCCGAGATTGACTCGTTCTCGCCATACACATACTATGCTGCTGCCACATACTGCCCTCCCGAAAACACTCTCGCCTGGAACTGTGGTCGTACGTTCTTCCAGTCCCGTTTTTGCGGATCAGATCTCTAGAAGCATTGACGCTCATGATGTACGTCCTGATACCTAGCCAACTGCCAGGCAAACCCCAACTTCAAACCAGTCGCTTCCGGTGGCAATGGCGATTCTGTTCAGTACTGTAAGGGTGTCGTTTGTTTCTGACCTACATGTCACTATATAATGAGGGTAAAATGGTCAGGGTACGTTGGGTACGATCCTGACCTCCACACTGTGATCGTGGCCCACCAAGGAACGGATTTCTCTAAGCTGTAGGTGACGCCCTTTATCTAGTGCTATAGCGGGGAAATGACGGCGCGCTGTACGGTGATTCAACAGAGTCGCTGTCGTCAATGACCTGGACATCATACCTACGCCACTCAACCCGTCGTTGTTCCCCGGACTTGATCTCCCCATCTTAGCCCACACCGGTTTCCAGATCGCACAGGCGGGGTAAGTTCTCATGATGAACTTTTTCAATGCCCTCCCCAGAACATCGCCTCTGTCACATAGCCCGGCCAAGGAAGTTCTCGCTGCGGTACAACAAACTATGTCAAAGTATGGATCTACATCTGTAACGGTGGTCGGCCATTCCCTCGGTGAGTTAATAATGACCTGAGGGAGGGAGGGAAGGTTTCGCAAGTTGGTTTTGATATATGATTGTTCTTTAGGGGCGGCAATCTCTTTGCTAGACTCTATTTACCTACCACTGCACCTGCCTAAAGACACGGTCTTCAAGACGATAACCTATGGTCTTCCTCGGGTAAGTTATCCTGACCATACCGTTATACTTTTATACCGGGCATCGTTCATGCGTACAACAGGTCGGCGACCAATCGTTTGCTGACTATGTCGACGCCAAATTACATTTGACCCACATCAACAACAGGGAAGATCCAATCCCGACACTTCCACCCATGATACTAGGGTTGTATGTGCACCCTGCAGGGGAAGTGCACATCGAAGACTCGGGAGCGTGGGTTTCGTGCCCAGGACAAGATAACCTGAGTCAACATTGCAGTGCTGGCGATGCGACCATTCCTTTAGATTGGAACTTTGGGGGTGACCATTATGGGCCTTACAACGGGATTATGATAAAGTGCTAGAACGCAACAATTGTGGGAGGATGAAAACCCTTCTATATACATTCTGGTTCAGGGTCAACGTCAGTTTGGGACTTGACTGCACTCCTATTCTCACTCACATAATACTTCTTGTTCATTACCCCCTCGCCGTCATATGTTTTACTTCCAGTCCTCAATACCCTTTCTCACCTGTGGTGCCATGGTTCATCTTATTTTGCATGGTGATGCCCATTGTATTGTTATATTGATCTGTTGGTATTTCGATGCGGTAACCGGGAGGAAGAAAAGTGTTGAAACCCTCAATGAGGGTGGGATTTCCGTGAAATAGCGCGGAGACCTGCTCTATGACTCCCGACGTGTCGATGCTGTGTGACTCAATGTCAGTTTGCAAGAGGAGCATGTGGTGTACGCACACTTCATTCTTAAAGTCTCTCATGATGTCCAAGAAACGGTTGTACACACTTGGTTTGTCCTGAAACTGGGCTTTAATGGCGTCGAGATAAGCGAGCGCCTCTGTAACATTGAGAGGACGGTTGAAACTGTCCGGTGTGCGAAAGGGCATTGATATGAGAAGGTCGACGAGAAGCAATTGCCGAGTTCCGACCGTTTATTATGTAGTCTGTAAACCGACTGTCCTGAGCTGTGCTGCTCGGGTTATAGACTATTGACCGTTTGGACAAGCAAGCTCGACAAATTCGGTACATACCAGCGTCTAGACGTGGTGGTCACTCGTCGAGCAATGAGTGCTGCGTAAGCTCCACTCGCGGACAACTGATCGAATGTCGGCTATATGGCTTGTCAACGATTTTTCCAAGGGCTGTAGTAATTCACCTTGTTTAAAACAAGGTCACTGCAACTGGAGTGTGTCGCCCTTTTTTCGTCATCCACGAATTTGAGTAATTTGAGCTCCGTTTATGTAGTAGAAATTGTCTTCTTTGCGTAGGTGTTCACTGGCATGGTGAGAAAATAGATGTTCATTACCAGTCTCTTCTTGAGGCTACTAAGTCAGACAGGCTAACAGGACTCTAGTTGTCTCGCCTTGGATCTCCCTTTGGCAAACAGCGTGTGTGGCTCCACCTGCTGGTGGTTCAATCTCACTACCAGCAGGTGGAGCCACTCTGAGGGAATTCCATGGGTCTACCCGTGGGTGTCCAGGGCTGAGTACTGAGTGCTTGGCAACCCGCACCCGCACACCCGAGGGTGCGGGTCTTTCCCACAGGCTTTTAAGCAAGGTCTCCGCCGTCCATGACGGGTTACAGCTATGTGCGAAAACGTTGTCAACAGCCAAATATTTTGTGAGTACTTCGTGAGTTGTGCCCCAAAAGGTATCAATCAGTGTCACAGGCGCTGTTGTTTCACACCCACTCAAGGAATGTGCTCTTTGGGACTCAGGTTGGGAGCTTGAGGATCTCTGCTCTTGGTGTTTCCTCTTGCAGTTGCAACCACTGGAGACAAATATTCAAGGAAGAACACAATTTTGTCAATCGACCACCTTCCCTGCTGACAAGGCGTGCCCGAATGACAACAAGAGCTCTTTTGACTGCCATGGAAGACATGTTTTCAGAGGATTCTGACCTTGAAATATGTACTTGGCTCACAGTGGAACATGATATCCGCATCAGCACTGGAATCATCAGTTGTTTAGTAACGTGGAAAAGTGCTTTTTTGGTTTCTTGGTTTAGACAGGTAACTCTGCAAGCTCAAGCACGGCGTGCATGCTGTCAGTACGTGCTTGCTTTTGCTACCAGAACTTTGCGAAGAAAGCCATGTATCCAAGCCACTGGGTACGATAAACTGTCCAAGTTCGTGTTGGCTGAGCCAAGGTTGTGTGCGTACGCTGAGACTTGGTCTGAGTATACGTCGATCAATCTGAGGCCCCATTGCCTTTCGTAAGTCAATGTCGGTCCGACATCGGGGAATGGAGATGCTACCGCTGCTAGAAGACTGGACACCCAACCCACTTGAAATAGACATACCGCCGCTCGTGCTGTTCCGGGACGGAGGCCTGTGTTCTTGTTGCCCTCACGGTACAGGTTCGTGGGTTGTATTCGTCAATAGTGTCTATCTATGATGAAAACAAACACAGAATGAGTGGCGTATATAACCGATGTAATTTCGACGGTTGTCGTGCCACAAAACGAGGAAGCTGGAAGTGGTCAGCAGCTGATGGGACTGATGCTACAAAAAACGTCACCCAGTGTTCAGGGACATGGCGTTGGTGAGGCTGACCTGAAAGGTGGCAAATGAATGTACACCAGTGACACCACCGCCAAGGACACGTTGGGAAGTCGGACAGGCCGACCGTGTGCATTAGCTCACTGTGTCTCTGAACCCAGCACACTACCACACAGGTGGATTGAGATTCGGCCATCGATTGAATATTGGGTATGTAAACTAAGAACAAAAGAATGCGAGAAGCAGATGCAGGGGAGCGTTTGAAGGAGTGTTTGTCAACAGCTCACTGGTATAAACATCAATTTGTGCTTGTTTTCTGCCATGATCCAGGGTCTAGGGAAAACAAAAATGATTCGGAGGGATTTCAGAAGTAATTCTCCCGAGCATGTCCTTGTCGCTGTCTCTTTGCGAACTTCTTGGACGTGCTGTTCTTCATATATGGGGCGCAGACATCAGGATTATTGTATTGACTGGGATCCTGCGTGAGATATCCAAGCTTAAGGCCTTGTAAGTAGGACCTGCGATTTTCAATATGAACATTTAAGGGCGGACGAGAAATAAAGAAATAATTAATAATACCATTGTCTGGCATAACTATTCCCATCTTCTATCTTGAAGCTCCAAAACTAAGATGAACGATGCGTTAACATGCGAAACAAGTTGGGAAGGGAAGCTGATACGCACGATCCACCCCGCACCCTTGCTATAAGCTAACTTCTGAGCGTCAGCCCAATCCTTGAGGAATGCATCGGTCGCATTGAAGTTGGTTGAGATGGACCATTCACCGAACCACATGGGTGAGTTACCGAGGGCAGCAGAGTTCTCGACACGTTGTATGTCTGGCGTAAAAAGCTGTGAATATCTCCAGGTGTTTGTGTGCACATACCAAACTCACTGCAAATACTTTCTAAGTAAGCCGTCGGATTAGCATCTGCCACCCCCTGGTGCAGAATGAATAAATAGGTTTCAGATTTCAGATTTCAGCACGATCAATGAACATACCCCAAACCTGAAGGAATGTCAGTTCAGAGTTCAGAGAAACGTATCAGAATCACACAACAAAAAATGGACATACGAATAATATAGGTGGTTGTCATATGCTTGGGGTCCGATAGCAGCATCTGCGGGATTGGATGGATTGTTATATTGCCACGTGATATCCATGAAGCTACGGGACACGTGTTTCAGAACCAATGGCACGCATTATCCAAGGAAAGTCCTCACTTAGTCACTATTGGTTCCTTGTCGTGGCAATCAAAAGGCCATAAAGTAAGAGTATCTTGCAGATCATAAGACGGGCCAATGGCGCTGAGGATAGGGATCGCGTCTAGTAGCGCCGCAGTAACATCGTCGTTAAATATTTTGGACTGGCATGCACCATCCAAAGCTGCTATGAAGTTGGTGCTAGGAAGAGCGGAAATGACGTCCAAGAAATTTTGGGGAGCGCCGTCAATGGGAATGCCTAGGGTAATTTCGACTGCACGAACTATCTTGACAAAGTTCTTCTGGACTAAATCACCGTCCAAATGAGGCCACGACAGACAGGGCAGGAAACATACAATCTCCATATCCAGGCGTGTCATTCGCGTTCATCAGTTCCTCATTAACAGCTTCAATAGCAAAGACGCTACTGAAGTTAGGATCGAGGTGAGAAAGGGTTGTCATGACAGCAGTCCACACCAATGCACGGTGGTAGTTGTACGGGGTCTGCAGATGTCGTAGTAGGTCGTCAGTGTCCAGTCAATCTTGGAAACAAACGCAGACACACATAAAATTGGACGTCAGATGTACACCTGAGGAGAATGTAGGTGCTTTGTATAGGATGGGCTGCGAATGACGCACTGTCCCGTAAACATCTGGCCCGGTGTTTGCACGCCAGGCAGTGCATGATGATCCAAGATTACTCTAATTCCTGCATCTCGCAGCCAACCCAAACCGCGACGCTGAAGCACAAGAAAAATGGCGATGGGTATGACTCAAAACAATTGAATGAGAGCGCACCAGATATTTGAGACCACCACGAGGGTAATACTCTACTGCACGGTCGACAAGGTCTTCCACAATCCAATACCCAAGCTGCGTGGTGCAATAAGTGACTGATGCGAACCGAATGCCGGATATACTCACAGGCAGACGAACGGTGTTGATACCGGCAACTTTAAGGGCTTCAATGTCGTTTTGGGTAAACCAGGTGTCCCAATGTTTGGCAAATCGATCATCAACAGTATCAGGATACTTCTTGGCCAACGCGCTAGTCGGCACGAGGACCTAAGATTTAGCAGGAAAACAGAACATGTAGGTTGACTCACAACTCAGATGCGATGCACTGAGCACAATTATCGCACATTTCGCCACCCATTTTCTTCCATTCTTGAAAATTTTCTCATTCATTCAGAAAACAAGAGACAGATGAGAACTCACCCACGGGAAGCATCCATGGTTCCAGCACAAGCCTTTCATGTCCAAATCAGAACAAGTTGTGTATAACACCGTCTTCTTACCAGGATCCCAAGTTGACACCATAAATCTTGTCGGTTGGCATCTGCGCTAGTGCTTTTAGAGCCAATGCCGACAAAAGCGGCAAAGCACGAAGTAGACACCTCATTCCACAAGACGGTTGTGGTGACGAGAAAATAAGGTGAAACGCAATGAGACCATGGCTTTATATAAAACTTGACCTGTTACTAGGCATGCCGTCGTTGGTCGCAGTGACAAAGCGAATATGTATAAGTACCGTAGAGTCATCCGGTGAGGCAAGGTTGCGGTATATAAATAAAGAATTCTCACTCACTCTCGGGGCCCTCTCTCCGGTAGGGGCAAGCGCCGGTAGAAATATCTTCATCCCTCCTTGTCCCCATGCCTCGGAGGTCCTCGAGTTAGCAAAGTCAGGCTTCGGGCTGTAGCTTTTATCCAGCGTTGAACAATGGGGTTGAAAATGTGCAAAGGACCCTAGTGACGTGTTGGAAGAATTATTATGATAAAATTGGGATCATAATCGCCATAGTCTCGTCACCTTGTTTACAGTAATTTTAAATTTAACTGTTTAACAAGGGCATTCACACTGGAAACTACTGTTCGCTTTTTCCGTCATCATGATTTCAATGAGCTCCCGAGATCCGCATGTTTTTTTCTCAGCAGCTCTGACAAACAAGTATACTATCTGACAGGGATTTGACAGGGATTTATGGATTATCTGCATGTTTCGTGGCTGGTTGTTCAGGCAGAAGAATTCGGGCGCTATTTTTCTGGTATATTACTATTAGGCTTTTCTTTTTTGCTGAGATCATTATGTTCGTCAGATCAACTATGCGGGTGGCCAACTACTAATTCTAAGTAGTTCATAAGTGGCAGGGGCAGGTCATCCAGTAACATTGAGGAACTGGAAACCCCCCGCCCCGTGGTAGTGTCTGTCAACTCCTGAATGAACTTCTAGTTTCTAAAGTAGCGTGCCATATTTATGTATCTGCTTGCATGAATTCATGCCTGCCAGTTGACTACCATCACCGGTGAGAATACCCGAACCTAAGTTAGGTATGGCCCATCAGCTCCACCACCCCCTATCCTACGAATGCAAGCCGTGAATTATAATCGCCGAGTGACGGGTCAAGACAGGTTTTCATAACAAGTAACACAGAGTTTGTCGTAGGATGATGAAACATAGGTCACCTGTCCCGATTCAGTGCATGTGGGATCGAAGGAAAATAACGAGTAAAGAATAAAGGTACTGACGAGTCAAACAAGGGCAAGGTAATTAAGAAGGAAGGTCGACATCTTATGTGTCTAGATGGTAGGAGGATACTCTTTGTGTCATGGTGTCATGTTTCTAACAGGCGCCAGTGTTCCTTTGCAAACCTCTTGAGATCCGGGTGCAGTTGTAGTAATGGGCGGAACAATCAAGTTCATTGGCATACTAATTATTGACAGAGAAGCGGTTTGAACTGGTTGTTGTACTGGTTGCGGTACTCATAATGCTCGTTGAGTTGTATTTTTTGACGTGCGGGTTGCAAAAGATGGGACACGGGGGAGCCCAGTCCCACAGCGCCCTCGAGGCAAGACCTTCAACAAGATAGTTATTAGTGGAATATGGTAAACTTAATACATTATTCTCAACCCAGTGCGTTCTCGCCTGACAACTTTAAAGCTCCAAATAACACGGGGAACAGGAGATTAGAAACCATCTAAAGCCTCGTCGACTGTGACAACCGTTTGCTCAGGGAATTCATCGCTCACATGGAAATACTACCAGGGAAGATAGCAACCTCCAAACCGGAGGAAAGTTGTTCAGAGACACATTTAGTCTCATTGCAAATGATCTCCACGTAAGCAGTCGAATTACCATCCACTATGCCCTATTTCCAACGAGACACATGCAATAAGTTGCCAATTGAAATTCGTCGCGAGAGAGAGAGATTCGGAACATCTTTATTCATATACAGCAACAAATAGTGCGCAGTAGTGGGGGTAAGTAGCGGTGTGTGTGGCGTTGGGGGGGACCAAACACGCGTTTCATGGTAGGCCTGGTGGAAACGACCACCGCAGTCCCCCCAAATACGTCGCGAGCGACTTACACCGAACCTAGAAACAAGTGTAACTCGTCAGTAAACCACCATTATTAATATGAAGAACGCACGTGTAATGCACTTGTCATATGCTAAGGCCCAACGGCGGCGTCCGTGGGGGATGGGCGAATTATTATACACTGGGATCCATGAAGCGATGCCGAGTTAAAACCAAACCATATTCCACCTACAGTCGTGGTCCTTAGCGATCAGGGGGAACTTCTGGCCGGAGGACGACTCTGGGGCTGAAATGTCCTCGAGACAGCATTGGTGGAAAATGTCTATAAAGATTGAATAGGACGTTGTCAATAATATGAACAATTTGCATGCTATCTTCAGAGCCATGGAAAAATTAGTAGAGGAAGTAAGACCGGAAGTTCAGAGAACAATCGGCTGCTACGCACAGTACAGCAACCAAACATGCAGACGACGCTCAGGAGCTGCTTTCACCTGCACAGATCTCAACCACGACCGCAACATCCAGCGGCATGTTCCACAACGTCAGATAGATGGGGGTTCTGCTTTTCGTGACGTAGGTAGGCATCCAAACTGCAAGTGAGTGATAATAATATGATCTTTTTCGAGCGATTGGGAGACTTGCCGGAATAAAAAATGTGGAAGTACACCTGCAGTTGACTGGATGCACTGGTAAAATCACCGTCTGTCAAGCATCCCAAACTGTGTACAATCCCGCCTCTGCACGGACTGGTGCAAAATACATCCAGGCTCGTCTACGATGACCTTCTATTGTCAAGGATTATCCATGAGAGCCTTGCCAAGCTAGCCAAGGAGTGCAAATGCCTATGTTTGATCAGTCTACCGACGACCACAATCCATCCATATATATTAGGCAGATAGCCCGCCAGGAAATTCATCACATCGCCAATTTTCCAAAATCAGAAAGTTGTATGGTTGAGCTGGGGGTACAAGCAATTCATGCATCGCATCAATATAAGAGGTCAGTGCAGATAGATTCATTATCAAAGGTTTCGAGCTGTCTCGTAAGTTACCTTGAAATGGGTATGAGTTCGCCTTTTCTTGGAAGAGCTAGTGATGTCCATGAAGGTACCTTAGACATCTTCTTTCTTGCACCTTTGAGAACCATGGAATTATTGTCACTTGAACGCTATCGGGCAACGGTGTGGACTGAAGGCCTGAAGTCCGTGACGGTGAAGTGATGTCCAAAACATGGCAGTGGTACAAACAATCTCGGCTCGCAAACCGGAACGCACGTCAACCAAATGAGATAAATGTCTGCCTCTAGAACTGAAGTCGACTTTCCCCTGTTTTCCCCATGTTCTAGCCTTCATCCGACTAAGAAGAACTGAGCTATGTACGCTTGTCAAGTCTGGTTGGAATCAAACTATATATTTGGTCGTTGTATGTACATGTGTTTGCCCTCCGAGGTTATCTTAGATCCTCCCGGGGTGTTAAGCACAAGTACATACTACAGTTCACTTCTCTGATCTACGTCATACTCGATACCGTAGTTTCTGGGGCCATTCGTGAAGTCTGGTGCGTCCAAAAAAGCCCTCATCTTGTTTCCCCAACACATCCTTTACGTGTCCCCACATCCCCGGCAAGTGCATTCAGATCATCACTCATGGGTCTACTAAAATTTTCATGGTCACGTCCTTCAGTACTCATCTAACAAAATCACTTTGGATGCAATTCAGGTTGGTATCGTTCGTCAAGTATATATCTGTAAAGTGGTCAAGGCTGTTCTATGAGCCCAACCTAGGTTAATATGGCGGTGATCTGCAACCAATCCTACTGATTCAGGCAGATGCAAACCAAGGTTACTGTGGTCCGAGGCAAACATCCTGCAGCCCGTTGAAAATTCCATGGCGAAGTCCGCGCGGAAGGTCGAGAACATTCTCCGCCCTCTGCGCCAGGACCTCGCTCTCGCTGAGAGTGAAGTGACGAAACACATGGTTACATGCCAAATCCATTTTGCACTAATTTATATCCCTTCCGCCATGGGCGTTCCGTCTTGCGAACAAGCAAACTTGGGCTAACCCATGGTCGCAGAGGATCATGGGATCAGTCTTTGCTTGCAGGCTATTACACAATTGTGTCGTATGGCAATGGCATATCTTCGCATCCATGCCCGCCGTACACAGTTCATCCCGCGCTAATACTTATTTGATCCCAACTCTCAAATAAGGTTCCTCACTATCAGCTTCACAAACTGGACACTCTCCATTGTGGCACCGTTGGATCATTGGCATACATGCTGTTACTCATCATCTTATGGCAATGGGCATCTACTCGCATCCACCAAATTCCGACTTATACTAGAGCGGTATGGCACCTGACATCTTGCACAAAGTTTACTTTGATCCCAATACTGAATGTATAGTTACCCTTGTCAGGGTGCCATCCCGTTTCCCGTTGGACCACTGGCGTACGGGGCTATGATTACTCATGATGCTATGACCAACAAGCATAATCTTCTCCGTACAGAGGAGGGAAAGGTATATTACCTTACCATGAGGAGCGAAGTCGATCTTTAAGAGTGTGCTCATTGTAGAGACGTCCAACGTATTCCTGCCAACGGCAACATCGAAGCTCCTATATCTTCATACTTAGAGAAACCCCTCGAATGTCCATTATCAGCCCCATGATAAAAATTATTTTATTCTACAACACCATCCAGGCTAAAATGTGTCAGCTGCAGCTGTCATGCAGCCAGTACACAAGAACGAAACATGGCGCAGATATATCAGAGATACAGAAACAGCCGGAGGAGATAAAACGCGACGACTTAGAAACGGAACAGTCCCTTCTTCTTTTTCTTCTCCTCCTTCTCAGCTCCAGGTACACCAACGCTGTTCACCGAAGTCGAGCTCGCTGCATAAGTTGAGGTTGGACTTGCTTTGCTGAGTTTATGACTTGACTTGGAGTCTTTCGGTACATTCAGCGCGGGCCGCTGAGGTGGTGAGGCATCGGGCACGAAGTACTTCTTGTCATAATATTCTTGATACGAACTGTGAGCTTGATTCATGGATATCCCATTAGGTGCTGCACGAGAGCCAACACCGGACAATTCAAGGACTTTGAGGTCGTCAAAGAACTGACGCGGTGTGATAGTGTGGGTTGATCCTACACAAGGTGGATCCCTCAGATTGGGAAAGGACTACCCATGTTGAAAAGATACTACGCACCGATATAGATGTCCTTGTTCAGTGATGCGCTTAGTGTGTACGCTTCTCTGACCTCGGAATAAGTCATGCCACCAGCGACGAATACAATCACTCGCTGGCGGACATCCACCGGTGCATTCATCCGTGCAACCCTGTGCCAGCTCGGTTTGGCACTGCGCAACGATGTGGTCGGTGCTGGCGCTTGATAGCTATTGGTAGCAGTAATGGACGAAGGTGCATCCTTAACATATGGGAATGCCAACTGGTCAAGTTTGTTGCTGACGTGGTCCTGCAGTAGTGTCAGCGATCCAAATCATGGGATGCCATGGCTGCACGCAGACCTCGATTACAGTACGGAGAAGTGGTTTATACCTCGAAAGTTCGTATTCTTCCTCGGCATGCGACTTCTGCTTCAATTTCTTCTTGGTGTCCCTGTCAGACGGGCCCTAGGTGGAATGTTGCGGGAACAAAAAAAGTAGAGGACATCATCACCAACCCTTGAGACCCGCACCCCCAAGTGAACCAGCGCGTTCACCGCATCCTGTTCCACCATCCCGAGCCTTGCGTGCTGGTATAGTCGGCGACGATCTTCGTCCGGTACGCCATCGCGATGCATGATGTACAGAGCAATCATGCGCACCTTGCTGAAGTTGCTAAAAGAGAGTCAGAAATAACGTCTGTTGTACGGACCATTAAATCTATCAAGGTACTTACCTAACTTCCCGGTTATCGAGAAGAGGGACCATCTCCTCCACGAGTGTCTTTGGAGTTTTTCCTTCAGCGGTCATCCCAGTCGAGCAGCACTAGCCACGGCTCAGTAAAAAAATTAAGATCGCAATCAAAGAAATACTTGTTCGACGTTTGCAACCACTGGGAGTTTATCTTTCTCAAAAATGGTCATGCAGTCTTGTGCCATATTCAGATGTAATGAGAACTGCAGATTCTTCGTTAGTATCAAGACCCCTGACTCACGTCTCTCCACACCTTTTCGCGCTGTTCTTGATATTGCGGCAAACTTGCTAGCATGTCTTTCATATCGTTCAAATTCGCAGCACCTCCGCTACGGAATGTCAGTAACCATAGTGCTTTGACATTGCACGAGCTTACCCCTTGAAACCAGCGTGGTCTTCCATAAATTTGTTGAAGTCCGCCATGAGTTTGTCGATGGCTTCCCGCATGTGCATATGTCGCACAGTTGTCCATACGGCATCAGCATCCGATAGTGTAGCTACCTTATCTTCGTATGTCCCTAGAGAAGACTGAAACTTATAGCTGTACGAATACAGGTCTGAAAACAGACAGCAGACAGAGGACAAGGACGACGTACGCGTACTTCGTTCCATCCTCTATTGGAAGTAAGTCATTGCACATAGCTTGGTAAGTAAATTCATGAATAAATGGTGCCATGACGTCCATGGCTCGATCCGTGATGATGAGGGTACCACGTGGCCGAGGTGGGTCAGACGGTTTCTGCATACCAAAGCAAAGAAATGAGTTAGCTGAAACTGCGGAGATCAGAGGACATATTACAGGAAAATCAGAATTGGATTTCTTATGTTCCTCTAAATTCTGTTGCACCATAACCGCCAGCAACTTTGTCACAAAATCCGTATCCGCAGCTTCATATTGACGAGCGACTTCTCCCCTAGCAAGGTTGGTTCGCCATCGGCTGCTTCCTTCTGGGGGTGGCGGTGCCCTAGTTTGATTGTTTGGCTGGAGAGGACCCAAAGGAGAATGATGACTTGGGAGATAATATCGGATGTACGGAAACTCGTTTAATGTGATGCAGAGATCTGCGATCTGTATGCATCATCAATCAATACGGGAGTTCATTGGTCGAAGGTTGAGCATCGCGCACACGCTTGCTTACGAACCGAAGCTCTTCCTCCAGTCGTAATCTTGCAGACTTGAAAGCAGCCTCATTTCGAGGAGGACTGTAAATGTTGAAAAAAAGTTCTGGTGTGTTCAAGGAGAATGTCTGTGCTTCCGTGGCTGGATACGAAGGACCTCATCAACATGAAGTCCCCCTAGCATTGAACTCGAACGCGTAACTCACCCCAGAAGTTTATAAATATCTCTTTCAACCCCTTCAAATGTGGTTCCGCAGGGGAGGATGTTAGTCGTTGGAACAGAGGTTCAGGGAGACCTGAGATGAGACTCTGATTAACGCTTGCGCTATCTGCCGATATGAAAATGGGTGCGTACTATCTAGGAAGAAAAGATGGGCTCCAAGGTACTGTTGTCGGCCATCTGAGAAATCACGGATGATTCTATCGATATTCTGTGTGGTCGGCATAAGCATGTACACAGCTTCGAATTGCTGTTGTTCCCGGTAGCTTGTAATCGACTCGATGACTGCACTCAAGGATATCAGGGTTGCTCAGAATTCAAAGTGACACACAGGCAACTCACGGGTAACATTTTCCCCTAAGATATCGAACTGTTTTAGCACTGATCCCAACAGCTTTTGTGCGTGTTCGTCCACTACTAGGATTTTCCATTTCCCCTCTGGATTCACTGATCTGATGGCCTGAATGAAGGCTAGATACAGTTAGATGATCGAGCCTCCTGGTGGTGTAGAAGTGCTTACTGGAACGAACGGTGTTAATGAGCGAGGGAGGCATGACTTGAGGAGTCAAGTCGTCAAGTTGCCAAGTCGGGTATCTCCGACTCTTCATTCGGAATCGTTAGTTCCAACTTGATTCTAACTTCTAACAGTTTAGAATCGACAACACAAATTGCAACAACCCCAGGCAATGAAAACACAACTGTGGTGGTCAACTCCCACCGTATTGCTCCAGGATTGGGGTCCTTGCAATCATATCGGTCATATGTGCACGATGATCCAAGAGCTGGGGGGAAGTCGCCGACTTGTAGTAGCTTGGGCGCCGGTAATGTACCCATTTAGCACTTCCTCATCTTGCGCTCACCCTAGGGCGAAGTCGCGTTAAACCCTACTTGGCGACCTGGTCTAGCACCATATGAATCAACACCACTGAGACCCTTGCAAGTGCAGACTACTAGGTACTTTACATTGAAATTGCAGTACACGCTGGAGTCGTTGAGTGGATGACCATTTCTTGCACCGCTGTGCTACAGTGCAGCCCACCCTATAACATCAAAGAGAGACCCACACCAAGCGACAGGCTTGTGCTTTCGACTTGTAAGCTATCCTATTAAATAATGGATAACCGAGAAAGAGCGTACAACGTGATTCCTAGGAGCAAAACGTCAATGTTATATGGTGACACTGATACTTTTGCAGGAAACAGCCAAGCTCCTATGTACAAGATTACTTCCGGTAGAATCGACCTGGTCTTCATTGAACACCGTCGACTCCCACCCACCCTTCGTTTATCCACCTAATCACGGAGCACGGGAACGAAATACACGCGTTACAAATTTCCACTGCGATCGAATACGATATGCGAGCCACCTTGTCAGCCGGAGAGCAAGGCCGAATAAAGCCGTGCTATGAAGCGGTTAAAGTGAAGTTGGGTGAGCTACCGTCTTTCATACATATGTAGTTTGGTCTGCAGAAAGCTTGCGAAGTGCTTGGTTGGCAGATCGCGTAATTATGCCGATGAAAACGAATCTGAGCAGCGGGTTGGCACATACTGACTTTAGTGGGCAGTCGAGTCGAAAGCGCCCAGATCTCTCAGCCTCCCTGACGCTGGCGGAAATGAGCTTTGGCTCGGGCCTCAAGCCCCCAGCGTTCAAGTGGAATTCCGATACGGTGGCGACGGTACTACTTACTATGAAACGAAGCAGCAGAAAATCTATCCTTAACACGCAGAGTCCTCAGGTAGGCTTGCTAATCATGATCTTGATTGTAATTGTGTTTTTGTAACTGGTCATCTTTTTTTGTCTGTCCTCGGTGATACTTGCCCTTATGTAACATGCTATACCTGAATCTAGTGGCCTTGTCGGAGTACATACTGGTACAACTTGTTGGTATCACAGAGCCGGTACCACGTGTCCCAAGTAGATTCCTAAAGAAAATTCCCTTGCAACTTGACAAAGGTTCTGGGACTTCGTTATATCGTGAGAAAGTCCTACGACTGAACTTTTTGCCTTCTTTGGAAGTGTTACCTTTCAATACACTTCAGTAGTACATAAGCAAACTGTACTCCTTGAATAACTGTAATTGACTTTCGCCATTCCAATTCAATTCGTCAAGCAAGGGTTCAGGCGGCATCTCGAGTAAGAAGTAGCATAGTAAAACGATAACTATGCCATCAATTCCCCGTGACATCCTCTCCGCCCTGTAACACCTATGAACAAGAAAACATCGACATGAAAAACATCTCGATCCTCTCATAGCTAACATAAGCCTATCAGAATCCCATTATAAGGTCCAAAATGATCGATCACGCTCCCACCAAGGATATTGTCCACATCACCTGCTGCACATTGCGTGCTCGGATTGTCTTGTCCAGGACACACCACCCACACTCCAGAGTCCTCGATGTGAATCTCCCCTGCGGGATGGACGAAACCCAGGAACGCAGGCGGAAGGAATGGAACAATATCTTTTTTGTTGTTAATGTGAGTCAGGTTCAAGTTCTTGTCGACATAGTCCGCGAAGGCTTGGTTTCCGACCTGTGTATACATAGAATGAGGTAAAAAGCCGAAAAAGTGGGGGGAAATGACTTACGCGGGGAAGACCGTATCCGATAGTCTTGAAAGACGTGCCGCTGGGGAGGTGCAAAGGGAGATAGACGGAGTCGAGCAGAGAGAGCGCCGCCCCTGTCAATGTGGAACGAATGGTCAACCAAACCACGGAGCCAAAGGGAACGATCGTTTACCGAGGGAATGGCCAACCAATGTGACAGAAGTAGACCCGTACTTTGACATGGCTGACTGAACAGCTGAGAGAATTGACGCGGCGGTTCTGAGACGTGGTTGTATCGGGGATATTAAACGGGTAGAACGGAGTAATGCAAGCTTACTTTGCTTGCTCATTCTGGAAACCAGTGTGTACTTTAATTCCAGAGGGGAGTCCAGGAAATAGTGTCTTGTCAAGTGGTTTACGGATGAACCTAATATCAGTGACTATGGATAATCTGCCGAACGAGTGTGCCGTCGCTTCAGACTCATTTAGAGAAGGGAAAGGAGCCCTTACATCTCAAAAGGGTTGGTCCCTTCGTGTGCGACGATTACAGTCTTCAGGGTAGGATCATATCCGATGTACCCTAACAGCTGCCCTGCTCTATCAACGCAGATGAAGGGAAGATCATACACTTACAGTACTGAACACTGTTGCCAGTTCCACCAGAGGCAACAGTTTTGAAGCTAGGGTTGGCTTTACAATTGGCTGTGAAGGGTATGTTAACATTCTGAAGTCATCCGGGAGAGAGAAGAATGCATACTACCACAGTTCCAAGCTAAGGTCTGGGCTGGAGGACAGTATGCAACAGTGGCATAGTAGCTGTAGGGGTTGAAAGCATTAATTTGGGATGAAGTTAGGGGAGTGATGCTCTGGCGAGTGGAGAACCCATAGGTGACCACGGCTTCAAGGAGTGTGACTACAAAAAAGTCCCACATGGAGTGTGTTAGAGTTCCTGTTATTACTCGACAGATTGATATGGGACTGGTGACGCGAGGATATTTTATCCATCGAGTATTTATGAAGATGGACTGTATTTCACTGGAGGCTCGATTTAGGACAAAGAATACCAGGTCCAGGAACTTGGAGTGCATATGCGCAATGCGGCGTGGGATTGCGCTCCTCGGTGATTGAACTTCAATGATAATGGCCCAGAAGCCTGACTGGAATATGTTAGATACCAGATATATTTCAAATACATGTACTATGTGCTATATGGGCAAAATGAAATCCGTACCGTCATTAGGTGAGTGTTGTCTCCTATTACTTCCACGAAGCATTGAACATCCATGATTCAGACATGCCAGGGACAGAGTCAGTCGGATTTAGGATGGTGTGGATAATGACGGGTTGACTCAGGGGAGACGTGGACCTCAGCCAGGAGGCCTGAAAATGCATAGACTTGTTCCTTTCTACGCGATTACGGTGTTGAAAAAGGAAACAACTGACCTAGATTGAAAATTGCTGTAAAGTGCATGTAGGTCTAAAGCTGGCTTTGGATCCCGACGTCAAATTTCGGCACAACGCGTATTCAACGGCCCGTGCCCTACGACAAGAGAGGAAATACGAGGACGCCATGGGAAGAAGGGATGATATTCACCAATCACACACCTATGCCCGAAGTTAAGTCGGCGTTTTCTTTAGGTAGATCAATGTCGATCCGAGGAATAATGCACTGCTATTAATCTTGTGTTGATGGCGGACGTAAAACGCGGTCGATGTGGTGCATTGTGTATTTTCGTCATTCGTGCAACAGAGTTTCAGGCGGATGCTAAAAAAAATAGCGCGAATCGCCAAGTACTCATAAAAGCCGACGATTCAACTGAGGTTGAGCGGGGATTGAGGTCCGTCGCTGAGCATCGCCTCACTAGGTCCTGTAAGCTAGTACAGTCGGAACGACTTTCCTTCCTTGGGTGCTTGAGGTTGCATAGGAGACCATGTACTGTGGTGAATATGTGCGAGATATACGTCCGCGGGACGCAGTAGAAGCTTAGCTAGGCTCAGATGAACACGGATGGGGCCGAGCAGTGGACTGTATTCCCCTATTCTACTCAAGCTATATATATATTGGTACAAGTCTATGGGGATGGGGTGATCGCGCCCAATAACGGTCGCTGCTGTGGCTGGCGCCGGCTTGTGGCTATGCCAGCCTCAACACTCCCCTTCAAGCTGGCGCGGGGAATCCTAGCTCCGTTCTGTGTAGTTGGAACTTCGGCTTAGGTAACGCCTTGGTGAATATATCCGCCGTCATCTTGGACGTGGGACAGTGTTCAATCTCGATCACTGACTCTTTTACCTTCTGCCTTATATAGTGGTTTCTGGTATCGAAGTGTTTGGTGCGTTTGTGGTACTGTGGGTTTTTGGCAATGGCTAACGCTCCGTTATTGTCTCCGTAGAGCTTAGTGGGCGCATATTGCTTGTACCCAAGTCCTTCTAATAGGTTCCGCAGCCACGTGATTTCCCGGGCTGCGTCTGCTAACGCAACATATTCGGATTCTGTCGAAGATAATGACACACTCGTTTGCTTTCGCGATCCCCATGTGATCGCGCCTCCACCCATGATGGAGACGTACCCAGAAATGGACGTAGCGTCATCGTTATTGGCATAGCTCGCATCCGAGTAGCCAAGGAACAGGTTCTCTTTGGGCTTTACCTTTTCAGCTCGGTATGTTATCCCATAATCTCGAGTTCCTGATAAGTATCTCAGTACCCGTTTAGCTGCTGTCCAATGTGACATAGCAGGGTTTGCTGTATATGACCCGAGTCGGAAGACAGCATATGCGATGTCTGGTCTCGTCGCTACGGCCAGGTACATCAATGAACCAATTAATGACGCATAGCCGTTGCTCTTGTCCTGGGACTCCCCTTCAGAAGGCTGAAGTTGTAGATTGGGGTCCATAGGTATGGCCACAGGGTGGGCATTTTGGAGTGTCTCCTTTTGTAAGATAGCCTCGATGTATTGTCTTTGCGAGATCGTGATCGTTCTGTTCGTCCGATCTCTGTCGATCTCGATGCCAACAATCTTGGCTGGCTCTCCGAGGTCAGTGATTTCAAAAGTTGATTTTAGCTCGAGTTTCAATTTTGTCATCAATTTAGTATCGCTCGCGAAAAGCAGCAGGTCGTCGACCCATACTGCGACAACTTCTATGCCATCTGCCGTTCTCCTGGCGTATGCGCATGGATCTACTATGGTAGGTTTCCATCCAAGGGACTCTAATTGTTTATTTAGCTCGTCGTTCCACTCGCGCCCGGCCTGTTTAAGACCATATAGGGACTTAATCAAGTGACATACGCGGCCAGTTCCATCGTCGTAACCCTCAGGTTGCTTCATATAGATCTGTTCCTTGATCGTGCCATTTAGGTAAGCACCTTTCACATCCATTTGTTGGATTTCCCAGTCCTCGGCAACAGCTAAGGCTAATAGGGTTCGGATCGTTTCTAGGCGTACGACCGGGGAGAATGTGTCATTGTAGTCCATGCCTGGCTGTTGTGAGTAGCCACAGGCGACCAACCTGGCCTTGTACTTCTGCAAGTTGCCCTCTTTATCGTATTTTTTGGTGAGTACCCACTTATTTGTGATTGGGGTGCGCCCTTCAGGTGGGTCCACTAACGAGCCCATGCACCTGGGTAGGTTGTGTTATACGGTCAGCGGATGATGACAATCGGCTGTGCTACACAGGCTGGCGGAAGTGAGGCTTATGACTAGAGCTTTGCCATATCACAGGGGTCAGCCTCCGACAGCATTGTCACCAAGTGACAACGGTGGGCCCGTGGCTCTGTTGTCATCGCGGGGTAGGGTGAAAGTCTTAAGCCAGACAAATGGGTGTTGTCATGAAAATACTCGGGCTCAGAGGAGTAGCATACCAATAGAATAAGTGAGCCAGTATGGAATGGAGGCAGTGTGGTGAAATCTGACAGCAGCAATAACACCATAGTGAGCTGGTCAATCAGCATTG
>Ga0307518_10000492_pt1 | contig 30125 bp, 25 predicted proteins | sample 25_EM_MG_FD_203889 | JGI IMG/M metagenome (GOLD analysis project Ga0307518, IMG submission 203889) | Populus trichocarpa ectomycorrhiza microbial communities from riparian zone in the Pacific Northwest, United States - 25_EM | ecosystem: Host-associated > Plants > Roots > Unclassified | place... | reverse complement strand
TAGAGGAGCTAAATTACTGAAATAAAAACTTGGATATCGGTTTAGATGCTTCGGAACGTAATTTGGACTCGTTTCTTCACGAAACCTGTTTGCTGGCAGAATTCAGATGTCATCTTTGAAAAATCATGTCTCCCTCATATGACATATTTTTTGGCTTAAATTTGGAGTGTTTATAGATCTTTGAGTTATGAATCCAAAAAAATTGAGTTTGCATCAATTAGACTTCTGTAGCTCCAGATATTCAAGTTTGAATGGACAAAGGTCAACACTATCAGATTGCAAGATTTGATTTTGAAGGCTGCGATTTCCATGCTCTTTCTTATTTTATTTTCTTGCCTTAGATTTCCAGAAAGGTATGAATGTTAGCTTTTTAATGCCACTGGAATCACTTCATTTCAACCTCTAGAGCTCACGCTCTGCACAAAACATCGACTGAAGGTGAAATCTGCCAATTATCTCCAATTTACTCCTTTTTGCATCTTTCATCCAAAAGTGCATTCAAAACATAAAACAAAGAATATCAAGGCATTTCATATATAAAACATAGGCAAAACACTAGTTAAATGTGGGTGAAACTATCGAATAATATGGTTGCATCAGGTCCCTCTCATCTGTCTTGCTCTATCCCCCCCAAAAGTGGTCTTTCGTTTAGCTTTTATAGAACCAGGCATAGTTATAAAACCCAATCCGGTAGTTGACCTGGTAAAATGACCGGGTCATGGGTCCCGTGGATCAACCCGGATCAAGAACCAAGGCACACGTTAATATGGTTGTTTTGACATAAAATATCACATTAACATATATGCTAGCATAATTAACAAGAAAATATCATATTAACATATATACTAGCATAATTAATTAGCATCAATAGATTAGAAGGTGCATTTGTCTTCAAATAAACAAACCTTTAACATAATTTAAAGATATTAAAGACAAGGATAATAAAATAATAAGTTATTCTAGAGATAAATAATTTAACATAATAGACATAAGGTGACAACATCCAAACTCCAGTTTGGATTAGATTTCATAAATCAACATCCTAACTCCACTTTGCATTAGAATCAATAAATCAACATCCTCAGTTGCATAAAGAAAGCAAAATATTTTAGAACATGTTAAACACTTAACACTAGTATAATTTTTTTAAAAAATTGGTAAAGTACAAGACCTCATTGGAATGACCACACTTTTTGTAACATAACAATATCTTTATTTTGGTTGAATATAGGCATTAAGTTCTTTAGTGTCCATAGGAGCAAAATTTAAATCAAATGCTAATGGAATTGAGCTAACCTCATTAATGCCTATCGAAACATCATCATGCTTCTATTTATCTTCATTATCAAAGTCATCTTCAATCTCATTTATATTTATTAAATCTATAATTGAAACATAATTAACCAATAAACATTACATGTTAAACAATAATTTATTTTCAAACAAAGTTATAACTAAAGGATTAAATCTTCCATTACCTTCATTTAAAGTATCTTGAATAGTCATGGTTGATAAATCACGATGAAAGATTTCTACTTTTTCGGTTGTTAAAGATGATGGATTATCTTCTACTATCCAATTTTCAGTGTTAGAAAATGCCTCAAAATTAATTGGATCATAATTTCATCATTTCCAATAATTTCTACAAAATCAAAGTTAAGGTACACAATATAAGTATTAATGATGTTACTTAATAATATAAATAACTTTTGAAGAATTAGAGAAAAGAAAATACTTTTGTTTTAATTTCAAATTATAGTGGACGTAAACTAGGCCATTAAGTCTGTGATGCTCCAATCAATTTCTCTTCTTAGAGTGGATGTGCTAAAAAAATACTCTAATTCCTCTCGCATCCTGAAAAGCTATAAGTTTGACTTAAAACTCGTATAGCTAGCTTTTAGAGATTTGGAGAATAAGTTCAATACAACACCCACCATTCATCTATATACAAAATTAATAGTAAGATTATGATCAAGATAATTTTTTTAAATTACTTTGAATATGAAAATAATAATATACCTGGAGGTAAAAAGGTGCGATCATTTCTCGCGGATACTCTACCAAAGTCATGTTCTGCATTCCTAAACAACTTCATTTCACTTGTAAGCTTGCTTAACAGAATTGCATTTCCATTTGCATACTTCTCAACAACATGTAGAAGTCCAGAAATAGTGTTTGTATATCTATCTATTAAATTGACATAATATTGAAATCGAGGATTCAACTAAAATCCTGCTACATAAAGCTTCCTATACAATTGTTCATCCCATCTATTGTTAATGATGTCTAGGAAAGGTTGCACTTTAGTCATTTTCCTTTGAAGTCTCCTCAACATTTCTTCCTTTGTAGAATGGATAGCCTCATATAAATATCCCATAACAGGTTTATCATCACTATCAATAATTCGTAGAACTCAAACTAATGGTTTGGTCATTCGTACAATTGATGCACATTCTTCCTAAAATGTAGAGTTCAACACACTATCAACAAACCTTTTTCCTTTGCTATCTTTAGCATAAGCAAAGGAGACCCATTCTCTAGATGTCACCATAGCTCTCAAATTATCTCTGTGTACTAAAATGCTTTGCAAAGTAATGAAATTAGTAGCAAAACGAGTAGGAGCTGGCCAAAGTATTTCTTTCCCTCCAGTGAACTTCCTCATCAAATGCAATGGATAACAATGATTATAAATATACTTTATAATACTAGAAGCATGATCAACAACAAAACAAACTGATTGTAACTTACCAACATTTTGGAGTATGCGGTTGATGCAATAAGCAGCACAAGGAGACCAAAATATTGAAGGAAATTCTTCCACCAATAACTTACTAGCAGCAACATAATTAGAAGCATTATCAATCACCATATTCATGATATTTTCAGGCCTAACAAATAAAACAACTTCTCTAAATAACTTATGCAACAACATAACAGTCTTTAAGGCCTTATCTACTATTTAAAAAGAAAAACAATTCCTTTAGGACAATATACTAAGAAACTAATTAAAGTTCTCCTCTTTTGATCTGTCCATCCATCAGCCATCAATATGCAACTAGTCTTCTTCCAAGTTTCTCGATAACTCTTAACAAAAATCTTCACTTCATCAACCGCCTTTGCTAGGTAATAACCACGAAGAGAATGAAAATTTGGTCCTTTGTAACTAGGACCCATGGCTATTATACCATTTATAGCATGCTAATAGTAAATAGAGTTAGCAGCATTGAATGACACACATGCATCAATCATCCATTTTTCTATAGCAAGATCATATCGTTCAATAACTTCTTTGTTTTTCCAACAACTTTGGAGAGACTTTTGAGCACCATGAGTTGATCTTGGAATAAAATATGCCCCTAATGTTGCATTTTCTTTATGTTTTCCACAACTTGCAGTTGATTGTTTAACAACACCAGTGATTTTACTCTTTCCTTTATTGGCAACCTTCGGTGGTAACATTTGCTTCTTACCATTGGCTTCTACATCATCATCGTCATCACCTTTACAATCATCTTCAAATTGTCTAATCATCCTCTCTTCATGCTCTCTCTGTTTAACATTATATGGATTGAAATCTGCTTTAATTTCTCTAGCTCTCCTTTTCTTTTCAACATTCCCCTGAAGATTCAAAAACATTTGATGACGAACATTCGGAGGACATTTGCAGCATTGTTGCACTTGTCCTTTAGTTCCAACTAAATGTTGTTTGAATTGATTAATGCCTCCACCCGCAAAAAGTTTGGCACAATATAAGCATGCTAATTTTTTTTTTCTTACATCTCACACTAAAGATCAAGAGCTTCTCTGTAATGACCCCATGCCAAATCTGTTTTTCCTCTTACACTACTTGACGTTGACATGGAAATTAAAGGTTCAGATGAATGAGCAGTTGAAGAATCACTATTTGGAGTGCTACCATGTTGAGAAGACATTTCAAGGACTTGTAATAAACCAAATCAAACACTACTTAAAAGATATTTAGTTTATCTTGTTAAAATAACGAAAAAGAGTTTGATCTTATAAAGAGAAAAAAAAATCTCACAAGCAAGAGCATGGCTAAAATCAAATTGCAAGCCTAACCAAATTGATTTTCATGGATTTCATTTTTCACAGGGATATATATGGTGCCAAAGACGAGATCTTATTTAGTTTATCGGGTACCTTAAATTTATGAGGTCTTCAACTTGTAACTTTGTGTCCATTTTCTGACGGATTCTCTGACTATAAGGGGATTATTTCCATCTCTTTCAAATTTTGAATGACACAACTTCCATATTTGAAGTGGGTTTGGACTACTACTTGCCTAACTTAAAGAGCAATGCCTAGGCTTGTTGGGTTGTTGTGAATAATTGAAGTGTTATTTAACCATTAACTAAAGGACCTGGTGCATACTCTGCCCCCCCAACTCAATTATCTATGTACGCAACATTCTATGTTCATCAAAATCAAATTGCAAGCCTAACCAAATTTGAGGATCATAAGCTAAACAACATATGAAGAGTCGTACTTTAATATCCTCTATACAACTAACATTCAAATATTGGAAGAGAGGAAAATGTAAACAACGTATAAGGTTGCTTGTTTCTGTCAGCTACACATCACATGAATATCCTGTGTTGAAATGAGAACTAATTAGTTAGAAATGAGTCTCGCTTGCCACAACCTCAATGTAATTCAACGTATAAGGTTCTCATAGGCCAAAGTTATTAATCTCGCACAATTCAGATGCCCTCGAGCAATAATTATTAATTACAAAAGATGTATGGAATGGCAAAAACTATACGAGCAGAAAGAATAAACTGCTACAATTTTACCCAGAATAAACTGCTACAAAAAAGATATTAAACATAAAAGAATATAGCAGTCTATTTAAAGTACAAAGTGCCTCTACCTATGCTTGTATAAGGTCGTTTCATGAGTGATATACATATGCTTTAAATTCTAAAGATCTCTTTACCCTTGGAAACAAGTAGAAAACTCAGACTAGAAGGTGCAAATATTATGGCATAGGACTTTCCTGTAAAAACAATTAAAAAGGAAAAAAGAGGCATCAAAACCATGAAAATTTCGAGAATACATAAAAAGCAAAACCAGTAAGACAAGGAAAGAGTTCCATCAATAAATAATGTTATAAAGCATTTAAAATTTAAACAATACATGGTTCTCACCTTGGCTTGAGTGATGGCTTCATCTACTTGGTTCTTACTTCCTTCACGTTAATGATGAACTCTCTACTATGCAAGGGATACCAGATCTCTTGGTTGCTCAAACTTTTAAAAAATATATTAGGGCATAAACTTTAACTTACCTTTTGTTGTTAGTAAAGTTAATATATATATATATATATATATATATATATATATATATATATATATATGTTGGGTTTCCCGGGTCATGGGTCGACTAGGTTTTCTAGGTTCTTGCACTTGTCGGTCTTTTGCCTAACTCGGACTGATCCAGCCACCGGGTCTACCCGCCGGGTCGGTCTGAGTTTAATAACTATAGGACCAGGCCCCTGGTTGTTCATCAACAACTATCTCTTCTCTCCTGGGATGAGGATAAGCATGACTGATGTGTTAATGTTTTGTTGGGATTAGGACACCAACAGTCTTGCCATTGCTGGACTATTGGTGATAGTTTCCCTAATGTTAATGACACGTTGTGGCGGCGAAGGTAGGATGGGATCATAATGGGATAGACTTGGCTGTGTTAAAAGATGTCATTCCTTTTTCGTTCTCTTTCTTTTTCTTTACAGGCGAGTCTTCTGTTCCAAGAAGAAAGATGAGAGGATGAACAATCCTACTTGGAACAACGTCGTTTCTTCGGTAGAAATGGGCTTCTTCATTTTGTCCCCTGAAGTTCTGACATTTAGCAATTGGCTCTTATTCATGGAAATCTTCTTCTTCTTCTTCTTGTTTTTTTTCAATCTTTTCCCCTGGATCAATTGTAATTGGACCTTTGGACTTTAGTGTCATTTACAAAACAGTCCTTGGTTTCAAATTTAATCAATTCAATCCTTAATTGTCTCCTTAATTTTTAATTCTTTCAAAATTACCCTTGAAAAAAAATCAATTAACCCCCCTATAGTATCAACGCTTATTCACTTTAGTCCCCAGAATTTAATTTCTCGCAATTTTGACCCAAATTGACCTTGAACTTTGATATTTCTTCAATTAAGCCCCTGATTTCATTAATTAAGCTAATTCAAGTTTAATTAATCCTTAAACTTATCAATTCTACAATTTTTGGCCAAATTGACTTCCAACGTTATAATTTCCTCCTTATTAGTCCTCAAACTTTCAATTTGTGTTGTCTTCATCCAATTCTCAAATTATTTTTTCATTCATTTTATCATCATTTCTTTTAAATTTTTTTTAGAAATTCAAAAATTGGGTTATGACTTTACTTATAATCTACGATAACAAAAGTAGAATATGGTTACTGCTAACGTGAATGAGATGACCCTGAAAAGTGTAACATAACATTACAATAAATGAAGCACTATAAACAATAATGAATACATTAAAACAATATTGCTATAACCATTCCTTTAATTACAACTCAATATTAAAGACGATAGTCTCCAATAATAATTTCCTTATTTTATACATTTCTTCCTAACTTTCATATCAACCTTTATCCTCTAGGGTCAAAATACTATTCGTGACTTCCCTATTAATCAATCGCATAAACAATAATGAATACATTAAAACAATAATGCTATAATCATTCCTTTAATTCCAACTCAATATTAAAGACAATAGTCTCTAATAATAATTTTCTTATTTTATACATTTCTTCCTAACTTTCATATCAACCTTTATCCTCTAGGGTCAAAATACTATTCGTGACTTCCCTATTAATCAATCGTTAATGATTAACATTTTTTTCTTTATTTCAAAAGAGTTCTATCAAGAATATGCTAATAATAGGTCATTATTATCAACTTGTCATCATTTCTAAACTTAATCCAAGTCTTGGAAATCCATCATTATTAAGATATCCCTTGATATTACTAGCTTCCTCAAATTCCCAGAATTAATAAATTAGGTTCCTTTCCATTCTCTCAATTCTTAGGGTTATGCCAATGCTAATAAACCTAGTAACATCATTAGTCTCCCTTACCTAAGATCAACCAATCAGAGTCAACAAATAATGCCAATATTAATATGACTCATTGATATAAAAAATACTTTAATTCATCTTTCCTTAATGCCGATGTCAAAAGTCCATTGACATCATTAGCCTCCAATTAGGAGTAGTTACTCAAGTTTTTCATTCATATATTTTCTTTCCTTCCATTATTCATTTATTTACTTGTCTTCCACAATAATACTAAATGCGAGAAAATAAAATTCAACAATATTAACAACTTAACAATTTTATAGGTGTTAGACACCTACCTGCTGTGTTTGAAGTCCTTCCTCCAACTCGAGTAAGTGGCCCAGCTGTCAAGATACCCCCTACGAACCATTGATCAACACTACCCTTAGTAACTAAAAAAATCAATTTTTTGTGGTTATATATCTAATTTTCCCATTCTCAATGTTCCAACAAAATTAACCATATAACTTCATCGTTAGGTTTCTTATTAAACTTTTCTCATGGAGGTCGTGAAATCACATATAATCATTCTATAAAGATTTCATCTTTTTACCCCTGTTCATTTACATTCTAATTACGTCATACATCATATCTTGCTATAATTTCCTTACCAATTTAAAATATGACTAACTCAACCCTCTCTTCACCATTATTGGTCGGCTCTATTAGAAGAAAAACATGAATTTACTAACTTCCATAATTTCTTAGTAACCCTTTTTCCTTAGTCTTACATTTAAAATGTTCTTGATAATTTCTTAAACCATTTAAATCAATTCTTTCCCTTCATTTATAGTCCTTGGCCAAACCTTGTCTCAAGAAGGCCATGAAAACCCCTTTCATTTTTTTTTTATTTACACTGTTAAACAATCAAAATCTTTCATTAACAAACTTCTAAAAACACATCCCTATACAAGCATGCCATGCATATAATAAAATCAATTCTTATCTTCTAGCCAATAATTTCTCCAATTGAACAAAAGTATTAATTCATTAAAAATTCATCACCATTATGTAAAATATTATCAATCATCCAAAATCATTATTCACATTATTAATAACACAATTTATGCAAATATCAAGAATACATCATTATTCACCTTCTCTACCTATGGTCGGCCACTTAGAGCTTCTTGAGCCCCCCGATTTCTTCATAATTTAATCATAAATTCATTCATTTCATAACTTATAGTGCTCCTATAGACTCAATTTCAAAGAAATTTACCTTTTCCCTAAATTCACATTAAAAACCATAAATCAATTTGATAAAATCTTAATGAATATCAAGTAAGTTTCATTTAAATCGACATAATCAAGTTCTAAACATCCTATTGAGTCATAATTTGAGTTTCAAATGCTAACCAACTTAAGTTTTCCCTAAGTCTTCCTCCTCCTCCTTTCATTTCTGCACTTTCCCTTATAATTAATCTCTCTGTCTCTCTCTCTCTCTCTTCAAATATTCCTTAATTTTAGTATTTTTTGTTTGAGCTCTTTTCCAAAACCCACTTTATCACTTAATTTCATTCCTTTTTAGGCATTTAACATGAGAAATTTGGAAAGAATTCAAACTTTCCTTCCCTTTCTCTCTTATGGATGTCCAACCAACTCTTAAAGGGTTTAAGGGAGAGTGAAAACTTTGGTTAATTGCAATTGTACCTCACAATTCCTCTAAATTGTCATTTTGGTTTTTCTCTTAAACTTCCTTTAATATTTAATACCATTATTTGAACTAACTTAGTCCAAATCCCCCTTTTTAAACATTCAAAACAATCCCTCTTGTCATTATTTATTTTATTTTATTTTATTTTTTTAAAATTTTCAAGGCTTACATTCTTCCCTCCTAATAAAATTGTCCTCAAAATTAAAATTTTGCACCTATATTAGAAAATAGTGTCGAATATTTCTTTTTTTATATCTAACTCCCTTTCCCACGTTTCTTTTTCTACCTAAGAACTCCTTCGTAACTTTTTCACCAAAGGAACCCTTTTATTTCACAACTCTTTTTTGCTCTGGTCTAAAATCTTAATTGGCCTCGTTTCTAGAGTTAAATCCCCCTTAACCTCTATCAAAACTTGAGGCAATAACAATAAAGGATCTATGTTTGATTTCTAAAGCAATGACATATAGAATACATTATGTATCTTGGCCAAATACGAAGGCAATTCCAATCGATAAGTGACCGGCCCAGTTCTTTCTATGATATCAAAGGGGTCCTTATATCTTGTGGCTAGCTTTCCTTTTATTCCAAAATGAATAATGCCCTTTCAAGGCACCATCTTCAAGAATAATGTGTCCCCTACTTGAAATTCCAAAGGCCTTTTTTTTATTTTCTATATAACTTTTATGTCAATCCTAAGCTTTTTTTCATCCTTTGTTTCTAATTATCCTCACTTTATCATTAGTCACCTATACCATTTATGATCCCGACAACTTTTTTTCATCCTTTGTTTCTAATTATCCTCACTTTACACCGCTTCATATGAGGCTATACCAATAGTAGTTTGATAACTATTATTGTATATGAATTCTACCAGTGGTAAGATATCATCCCAGTTTCCTCTGAATTCTAGTACACATGTCCTCATAATATCTTCAAGTGTCTAGATGGTCTTTTTAAACTGACCATTTGTTTGAGGATGAAATGCAGTACTTAAGTTCAATTTAGTTCCCAAAGTCCGTTGTAAGCCCTTGGATCCTGATCTAATACAATTGATATTAACACCCTATGCAATATAATCACTTCATTTACATACAATCTGGTTAGTTTATCAACTGAATCTGTCATTGGTAAAAACATGGCAAGTTTTGTTAGTTTATCCATAACTACCCATTTAACATCATTACCCTTCTTACCTCTAAGTAGTCCCAACATAAAATTCATAGTGATGTCTTTCCATTTCCACTCTGGAATTGATAATGGTTGTAATTTCCCCACAGGCTTTTGGTGTTTCACTTTTACTTGTTGACAAGTTCTGCCCTTTGCCATAAATTTAGTTATTTTCTTTTTCATGTTTGGCCTCCAATAGTACTCCTTTAAATCCTTATACATTTTGGTACTTTCCGGGTGTGTTGCAAATCTAGATTCATGAGTCTCCCTTAGTATTTCCTCTTTGAGAGCTTTGTTATCCGACAAGTAAACTGTCTTACCCATTTCCACTAACCCATCATTTAAAATTTGAAAAGGTGTTTCAATTCCTTAATTCAACTTTTCCGTAACTTTTTCTATTTTCTCATCTACTTGTTGAGCCTCTAGTACTTTATCCCGTAGTATTGATCAAATCTTAAGCTGAGCTATTAAGGATCTCTTTGGTCATATACTTAATTATAAGTTCATCCTTTTTATTTCAACTAAAACCCTTTGCTCTTGAACCTTTACACCACATACCATTGCCTTTCCTTTTTGACTTAAAGTGTCGGTAACTACATTAGCCTTTACTAGATGATAGTCAATCACACAATCTTAGTCCTTTATCAGTTCCACCCACCTTATTTGCCATATCTTTAGCTTTTTTTTTTTTACATTAAATACTTGAAGCTCTTATGATTCATAAAATATGCACTTGAGATCCATACAAGTAATGTCTTTGTACCTGAAGAGCAAACATTACTGCTTCAAGTTCCAAATCATGCACAAGGTAATTTACTTTATGGGGCTTTAATTTTCTTTATGTATAAGCAATTACTCTTCCATGTTGCATTAACATACACCAAAACCTTTCTTTAAAGAATCACTGTACACTACAAAACATTCAGTCCTAGATGGTAGAGTCAACATTGGAGTATAAGTGAGCCTTTCTTTCAATTCTTGAAAACTCTCCTCACATTCCTTTGACTAGATGAATCTGACATCTTTACGGGTTAATCAAGTCAAAAGAAATGCAATAGTTGAAAGTCCCTCAATAAATCTTCGATAATATGATGCAAGACCCAAGAAACTATGAATTTACGTCACATTGGTAGGTCTCTTCCACTTTAAAAAAACCACTACCTTTCTTAGATCAATAAATATTTCTTCTACAGATACAACATGTTCCAAAAATACCACTTCTTTAAGCCAAAACTCACATTTATCTAGTTTTGCATACAATTTATTTTCTCTTAGTATTTGTAATACTTTCCTCAAGTTGGGCTTTAAAGCCCAGGCATGCAGCACTTGGCTTCTTTTAGTTTTTTTTACTTTGATTATTTTTTTAAAAATTTAATTTATAACCTCCTGTTTTTATTTATTTTTGTACTTAACTTTGGTTTTTTATTTAAATTTTAATAAATACCCTTTCTCTTAGTTTTTAAATTGTTTAGTTCATATTTTTAAATAATAGTTATTATTAATTTTATAATCTTTCAAAGAAATTGTTGTAATTTATCTTTAATTTTTTATATAAATAAACAGTATTTTCATAATATATTATAAAAAATAAAAATAATTTTTTCTTGGCAAAAAAAAATAACCTTTAAGATAAAATAAATAAAAATTAAAAATTAAAAAGAAAATTTGGGGGTTAAATATTTGTATATTGATTTATCTTTTGCTTTTATAAAAAATATCTCTTCATTTTAATATTTAATTAGTATGAATCAGTTCATATAAATTTTTAATTTATTTTATTAAATATAAACATCATATTTGTATTTTTTTTAATTAAAAAAATCATAACATTTGACAACATATTTAAAACATGACACATTCTTTATCAAATTAAAAATTAACTTAAAATTCTACGATCGCGTAATGTTAGTGATAAGGCTAGTTCATTCCCCCGCAACTTGGAAAAATACAATATCATCATCCCAGCTTGCTCGATCAGTAGACTGTCCACCAAATCTATTATAATATATTTTTAATGAACTTAAATGTGTAAGATTGTTCAATTCTAAAGGAATGGAACCAAAATAAGTTATTATCATGATGGTGAAGCTTAGATTCTCCTAATGTCCACTAAATCTGTTAGAATATATTAACTTAATATCATAATGCTTCTCAAATCCTTCAAGTCATTCTCCTGATTAAATCATTTTCATAAGCAAAGCAGCATACTCTATGGCCTATGCACATAAAATCCAGTGCTTATATACGTTCCAAGTAAGACAACTGAGATTTTACAATCAAGTTCAGGAAAACAGAAAGACAATATTTCTCCTTCCAAGCTGTCACAAAAAAATAAAACCACATAAGCACACTCATTAAATTACAATTACAGAGGAGCTAATGTGAATCAAACATAAAAAGTTTTGATAGTATAATCACAGTCACAAAACTCAGAAGCAGCATCAAAAGGCTCTCTTCGAGTCTTCGTATATTTCCAGTTTTCTTCTTTATATGCGTTGTCAGGGTTGATTAGTTTTCGTTTTATCATAGAATAAAATTAGCTTATAATTCAAACATCAGAAGTATTTTTCAATAAATTCAAGGATAAAAGTTCTTTGTGCTTTGCGAGGAGAGAATACATACAGTTGCAGCAGAGCAATTAATATATTGTCTCTTGAGTCTTAACTCTTTATTTTTTTGTAAAATATGATAAAAATATGATTTAGGCTATTATATTAATATTTTAATATAAAACTTAATTTAAAAAGAAATTAACTGCACCCTTTTATTCCAGTGTGGCTCCGCCCCTGTCAGTAGTGTTACACTCGGTGCGTAATATGCCTGATTCCTTGAAGGATAACTATACTCTGTGTGTGTGTCATCGAGTGGTTATCTTTCTGCTTCCAAGGCATCATATAGACATATCTGAAGTCTTAATTTCTTATTATTGATTGAGAGATATTCCACTGAATCCAGAGTAGATTGGATGTATAGCTCCGGTAGGACCAGCACTCCATTCCCACCGAATATAGGCTTTCTTCTGGATATAGGCCGGCGTTAGGCTTTTTGCGATCCCTGCTGAGTGCTGGGACTTGAGAACAAAACTGAGCCTGGACTAGAGTCCAGCTTGGAAATAAACCATACCCATATTTGACACAACTGGATACAATGAGCAAAACTGTAGAGGGTAGTCCCAACTATTGTTCGTTGTGATAGAAGAAAAGAAAGTAGTCGACAAAAGTGCAAAACTTCAGTACTCCATTCATTCGTTTCATGATTACAAGGGAACCCAAAATCTATTAAATTAGCCACGCCCATGCATTTTCGGTTAGATTAAACACATATAATATAATTAAGATAGCTTGTCAGCAAGCCCAAAACCCCACAAACCCCCTCTACGTTTTGGAGATCTGGTGCTCAAAGCATACTAGAATCACCAGTCAAACGTTTCACTTCATCTGCCTGGCATTCCTTACTTGGGCCGACATGCAGTGTCAGCAGGCCCGGCTTGCCTTGCTAACTGAATAGCAAGTAGAAAAAAACAAAGAAAAAACTTAATTAGTCCCTGCATTTTCCTTTTCTTTTAAAACTCATAGATTGTAAAAGTTTCTTGAATTGAACAAGATGGAGAAGCACCTGAAAATAAGTCTCAAGCTTCCTTTTCAGCGTTGCATATTCTTTCTTGATTTGTTGGAATGTCCTCATGCATCTGCAGCTTGTATATATCCATGCAAAACCATTAAAACCTTGAACGGATATATGAGGTAGCTAGGATTACTAGGAACAAAACTAGAGGCCGCTACTATATTATCGTTGTACTAAATAATTACATCACAAGGAATTATAGAAGTGGGCCGAAATCAATCTCGTCCGTTTGATTGGAGGTGATTCAAAGAAATAAAGTGGAAGATGGGTCATTACCCTTCTCCATTTCCTGCCTTGCAATATTCCCTAAAGAGAGTGCACTCAGCTTTCACCTTTTTGGCCCCAATGCTGCACCCAATAGAAAGGAATAGAAATGAAGGGATTGTTATGCTAAAAGCCAACATAGAATATACCTCATGATACCTTTAATAAATATAATCTTAATTGATTTTGTAATCCTTATTTCTATAATCATTCTCAATGTTAATTTTATCCTTACAACTTTTTTACCTTGAGCTGCTTCCCTTGAATTGATGCATATAGCCATCCAACTTATTAAAGTCAAGAGGATTCTTCTCCCTGAATATATATAAATACACAAGAGAAATATTGTTACTAGCTAGTAGCTATATATTACGATCTGTATTAGGGTCACCAGTAGTACTTTTGTACAAGAAAATAAATTGAGAAGAGAAGGAAAGGTGAGAAAATTTTAAACTGACAATGCTTTCTCTATGTTACTGATCAGTCTAGCTGAATCCCTGTAGTGCAATGAGACTACTTCCTCCACAAAGTTAGGGTTTGCATCATCTTGGAGTTCCTCAAGCTGGATAAATTGTTCATCAAGAAATCCCTGAAATATATTGTTCCACAATTCCAATTTCATTACAATACCACCAAAGTAAAATTGACCATCATATATAAGTGCACACTAAGTCTTAATTAAAAAAGAAAAAAGAGAGAAAATTAAGAAAAACAGTAAATAGTTGCTGATCGTGTATAACACAACTTACACAAGCATGCATGCATATAGTTTCTATCATATATCTATTTTCTGGATGCATAAATGTTATCTTTATGAATGCAATCGTTAGCATGGAGAAGATAAAAGGTTTCTTAATCTTGGAATTGCAATGAAAGGTACATGCATGTTAAGTCATTGACAAGAATTAGTTGAAGAAATAATTAAGAACCTGATCAAAAAGAGACTGCCTTGTGAGAGCAACCTGCCTACGCAACTGGTTTCTCTCCATTTCAGAAAAGAATGTTGGAAAACGCAAGAAAAAGGAAGGGGAGAGAGAGAGAGAGAGAGAGAGAGAGAGAGAGAGAGAGAGAGAGAGAGAAGGGGTAGGGGAAGAGAGTCTGAATACACTTGAAAGGCTAAAGCTTTAGTGATAATATTGCAATGTGTGTGCAAGGGCTATATATAGTGGTGAAAAGGGATGTATGCGTGACAAATTTCTCCCAAATATTTCTATAAAAAACAAAAGTGCGAATTGAAGTGAGAACTACGAAGAGGAGGGGTTCACAAATGATGCACGTAAAAAAGTTAAAAGTAAGGGGGAGAAAAGGGAGAGTTCAGTATCTAAGAAATATGGGTATTTGGGTATCATAGAATATGTGTGTGTTTGTGTTTTTTTGTAGGATTATTCTAATGTTGTAGTTTTTATAATTACTTTCGTGTACTGCCTTATGCATATAAATAGAAAATGTTGGTTAAGATATAAATCAAGTCATTTTATTATTCTCAATTTGGTATCAGAACCCTAAATAACTACTAGGTCAAGGAGTTTTCGGGTTTGTTGATGGCTCAAATTCTTGTCCTCCTCTACATGTATTTGTTGTTGACAGTATTTCTCTTCAAGTAAATTATTCTTTTCTACGTTGGAAACAGCAGGACCAACTCATTCTAAGTGCCCTATTGTCTTCGCTATCCATGGATGTTCTCCATCTTGTTGCTAACTGCCAAACTTTGAGCTCTGTTTGGCACACACTTGTGCAAGCTCTAGTTTCCTCGTCCAATTCTCGTATTATGCAACTTCATGGCTCCTTTCAAGATCTTCGACAAGATAATGAGTCGGTAACTCAGTTTATGCAAAAAGCTAAGGCATTATTTGATGAATTGGTCGCTGTTGGCTGGTTTGTTTCGCTGGAAGATTTTAATTTGTATGTGTTTCGTGGTCTTCAGGGAGAGTTTAAGGACTTAGTAATAAGCCTTGTGACCAATGTAGAACCTCTCTCGTATGTCGATCTTCATAGTCATCTTCTCACACATGAATTTCTTCACAAGACCTCCCTTCAATCCATGAGATCTGCTGCCATCAATGCCCCTCTACTGCCCATGCCACCTTCAACTCTTGTTGCTCAACGTCAGCCTTTTGGAAATTGGCAGCCAAATAGGGGCAGATATCATGGAGGGTGGCGTCCCAACTACGACAGCAATAAAGGGGACAAATCTGCTGCTTCCAGGTCTGATTTTCACAGCTTCAATGGACCTTCTAGCAATGACGGGAGGCAGGGCAATTGGTAGCAAAACAGAGGGCACTCACAATGGACTAATACACGTTGCTAATTAAGCCAAGCTTTCTGTCATACCACCCCTCATTGTCCTCATCTTTAGAACCTGGATATGGAAAGCAGCCTAGTGCGAATATGGCACTGAGTAATGCTTCCTCAGCAGGTACTGCTGATTGGCTTTCGGACACAGGTGCTAATCAACACGTCACACCTGATCTTGCAAATCTGACGAGTTCGAACTATATCTCGATAATGATCATTTACATGTCAGTGATGGTAAGGGACTTCCCATATCTAATATCAGGTATACTAAAATACAGACACCATATCGTACTTTCACTTTGTCTAACGTTCTTCATGTCCTATATATTACGAAACCTCTGCTTTCTGTTTAGAAATTTTATCTTGATAACAATGTTTATTTTGAATTTCACCCATTTTTTTATGTCAAGGATCTCTATGCTTTGACCAGGTCTTCTGTCATGTCAGTTCCTCAAGCTTATTGGTCTCCTTACATATATGCTTCTGCTGATCAATGGCATCGTTGACTGGATCATCCTACTTCTCGTATTTTTAAATTTCTAGTTTCGCAAAATAAGATTACTTGTAATAACAAATGTCTTAATTTTCAATGTCAAACTTGTCCATTAGAAAAGTTGTCGTGTTTGTCTTTAGGACTTACGAGTCACAAAACTTCTGCTCCACTTGAATTAATTTTTAGTGATGTTTGGGGTCTTACTCCTTTTTTTTCATGTGATGGTTTTAATTATTTTGTTATCTTTGTTGATGTATACACAAAATATATATGGTATTACCCTCTCGTTGCCAAATCTGATGTTTACTCTGTTTTTCATCAATTTTAGACTCTCGTTAAGCGTCAATTTTCACTCAAAATTAAATATGTTCAAACTGATTGGGGCGGTGAAAATAAAAAATTATCTACTTTTTTCATACATTGGTATTCATCATCGTCTAATTTGTCCTTACACTCATGAATAAAATGGCATAGTAGAACGTCGTTATAGGCATATTGTGGAGACCAAACTTACTATTCTAGGACAGTGTAAAGCACCATTAAGATTTTGGAATTATGCTTTTGAAACTTCATTTTATCTTATCAATCGCATGCCTACTCTTGTCCTCACAAAAAAAATCTCCTTTTGATTGTCTGTTTCAATGGTCTCCGGATTATCATTTTTTATGTACTTTTGGATATCTCTGCTTTCCGTTTCTACTCCCCTATCATAATCATAAATTAGATTTTTGTTCCTCTCCATATGTGGTTTTCAGGTATATCTCATCTCACCTAGGTTACCATTGTTTTGACATTGCATCCCAACGTATTTATATCTCTCGTCGTGTCCGTTTTCATGAACATGTGTTTTCATTTGACAGATCTGAACAGATTGCATAATCCTCATCTCCAACCTCAAACTAACCCACTACTATCCTCCTACCAAATCTGTTACATTCCTTATTGTATCACACCATTGTTCATTCCATCAACCACCCATGTGCCCCTGCCTCCCATCACCCACCTTCTGCTCACATGCAATAGCCCTACACATTACCTCTTTCATCACCACATGCATGTTTATCTAACCATCTTGTTGTAGATACAACTAGAAGTTTGGCTCCCTCTTGTTTGCAACACGATAACTCTACTGTTGCTCGGTCACCCCGTTGCCCTCCCTCTAATTCCTCTTTGTTTGCCAGCGACACCTCTATTGCTAGCTCTACCTCTACTGTAAGTCCTCTAACTGCAGCAGACTCTTCCACTGCTTCTATAGCTAGACTGAATTTGGTGGTTGATTTCTCATCCTATCCGTTGCAACAGGACACCACTCTGTCATCCTCTCTTCCTACCTCACCATCCATAGTCAGCAAACATCCTATGGTCCTTCATTTGTGGCAGCCGAAGATAGCAAATCTGAGGGTTTTCGTTGCCACTGTTACTCCTACATCTTAGGTAATGTCCTTTTCTACCTCTAAACCCATTGCCTTCTTTGATGCTGAAAGGTATAAGGTTTGGCATGATGCTATGCGTGATGAAATTCAAGCTTTGTGCTCTAACCACACCTGGTCTTTAGTTCCTTTTTATCCTTCGATGAATGTTATTGGCAGTCGATGGTGTACAAGATTAAGCGTCGTGTTGATGGCAGCATTAAGCGTTATAAGGCGTGCTTGGTTGCTAGAGGTTTTACTCAGCAAGAAGGCATTGATTACTTTAAAACGTTCAGCCCAGTTATTAAGTAGGCCACCGTCAGATTAGTCTTTTCGATTGCGATTTCGCATAATTGGAAGATTCATCAACTTGATATTCATAATGTTTTTTTCAATGGTGTTCTTACTGAAGAGGTTTACATGAAATAACCTTTGGGTTTTGTTGACTTTGCTCTTCCATCTTATGTGTACCGATTGCACAAGTCTTTGTATGGTTTAAAATAGGCACCAATGGTATGGTACACTCGTTTGAGTGATTTTCTGCTCTCTATCAACTTTCACACCTCCTATTAATATCTCTATTTTAGTTTATGTTGATGATATCCTGCTTACGGGCAGTAAATTTCACGCCTAATACAGTCAGCTCATACAATTATTGAGTTCAGAGTTTAAGCTTCGTGAGTTAGGTGCAACTCATTTTTTTCTAAGTATTGAAGTTCAGTTCACCGGTTTGGGTTTGATGCTACAACAACACAAGTATATTGTTGACATCTTTACTCGGGCTAGTATGACTTCCTACAAACCTTTTGATACTCCAGTCTTGACTTCGAAGCTTACCATACTACCAAATGTCCAGTTTTCTGATCCTACATAGTTTCGTCAAATCATGGGTGCTCTTCAATATCTCACCTTCATGAGACCAGATATCAGTTTTGTTGTTAACAGGGTCTGTCAGTTTATGCATGGTCCCACAGATTCTCATTGGGTCGGCATTAAATGTATTCTGCGTTATCTTAAAGGTACGACATCCTATGGCTTCCATATCACTCGTACTTCCTCTTTTGCTCTACATGGTTTTATGGATGCAGATTGGGCAATTAGTATTGATGATCGAAAATCTATGGGTGGTTACCTTGTTTTCCTTGGTCAGATATCGACTTCATGGAAGTTAGGCAAGCAACACACAGTTGCTCGCTCCTCTATTGAGGTTAAGTATAAAGCCCTAGCAGACGGCATTGCTGATGTTATTTGGCTTCATTATTTATTGACAAATCTATATATTCCATCTACCTCTGCTCCTATTTGATGTGATAATTTTGGTGCTACTTATCTATCTGCAAATCCTATCTTTCATATTCGTACTAAACATGTTGAGGTTGGTTATTATTTTGTACGAGACCGGGTTGCGAAGAAAGAGATTCAAATTCGTTTTATCTCTTCTCAAGATCAACTTGCATATGTGTTTACTAAGCCCCTTTCCGCTGCTTCATTTACTGCTTTTCGATTCAAGTTTCGGGTCGATCCTCCACCCTCGGCTTGAAAGGGCATATTATAGAATGTACGTATACATAAGAATTATTATAAGATTATTCCAATGTTGTAGTTCATATAGTTACTACTGTATACTACCTCATACATATAAATAGAAAAGGTTGGCTAAGAGATAAGTCAAGCTATTCTATTATTCTCAACACAACATTATATATATATATATAATAAAAATAAAAACTAATTGGATTTAGAAACACACTATAGAATATGACAGGAAACAATGTGGATTGTAATAGTTTTTTTTTTTTTTTTGTCATTGAAGCACTTTTCTATTCATTACTAGAAAATTAAAAAATATAAACAGAAACATCGACAGACTTTTTTTATTGGTATATTGCGGTGACATTTACCGACCAAATTTCTCATCGCTAAATCTGTCGACAAACACCGACATGAATATTCCCACGGTATATATCGAGAGAATCACAGTGAGAAAAGAAGGAATATTCCAGTCACCGAATTTCTTTTTTCGATTTCATTCTCTACATTGCGTTCACTGATAATTGAACCTGAAATATATTTCAATTGGATTGCTATGGATTCTTGCGGTGTCAAAAAATATCCCAACATTAAGTTGGTGTTTGATCTGGTAAAATAGAATTTGATGTTAAAAGAAATAGAATCATTGACTATTTTTCATTTTATAGATTAAAATATAAATAATTGGTTCAAGTGAGTAACCTTTTCTTGTAATTTCTTGGATTTGTTTTTGTAAAATTAGCATAGTAACTTAAAAAAAATGGTGAATTGACAAAGGTTCAAAAGATTTAGCGAAATAGCACAGTTTGATCATATCGTGCTTATGAAGTGCGACATGGTCAAACTCCAATCTTCTACCCAAACCGATCGACCGGTTGGATCCAGTTGTATTAATCGGTCAATCGTTTCACATAAAAATCATAATTTTATGAAGTTTTTCTTCCAAATATATTTTATAAGTCAAAATATACATTTTTACCCAACTTGTTGACTAAAAAATAGACTCCAATCAAAATCTCAAAAAATTATTGTTCACACTATAGTGGGTAATTCTGACTAGTCAAGTGTGAGTCTGTCATAACTAAATGAAGATCTTCCCCAAACAGATTATGTGGATGGCATAGCAGATGTATTTGTGAACCAGTGAGATAGGTCTATGCCTAAAAGGAGGTCTAGTTGCGTTAGACCATAATAACAAATCAAAAGGACCATAACTTTTGATCTAACAATCGGATCGCGCTCAAATTTTTACTGGAGTTTTCGAAGGCTGTTTTTCTTATAATAACCATTACGTTGCTATAGGGACAATCGAATCTTTAGATATCAAAAATCTCGCAGAGGTCCCCTGGCTTTGACAATTTTGAGATTTTCCTTGTTATTTTTAGAACCGGTCAACTGATGACAACTATCTTGTTGCGCTTTATAATAACAACATTTAGTGAAAGTCACGCTTGTGAAGCGCGACATAATCAAACTATATTATTTTCTCAAATCTTTTTGAACCTATGTCAAACTGTGCTAATCTTTTTAATTTATTGTACTAATTGCGCAATTTATCCTAATTTCTTCTTGGAGAACAACTTTGTCATATCAATACTGATTATGTGAAATCTTCTTGGCACCAAATAAACTATAACTAATTATGAATTTGATCTCCTCCTCCTCCTACTAGAAAAATTATGGTTCCAGGACCAAATAATTAACAAATACTCTAAAACGCGTGGGAAAAGTACTATAGTTTCCCCACATGTTTTTTTTTTGTTTTTTTTTTTTTTGCCGTTTTGTCATTTTTTTTTTTGTGTTTTGTCTTTCTTTCTTTTTTTTTTTTGTTTATTTTCCTTTTTTTCCCCACATTTTTTTCCGTTATTTCCCCATATTTTTTTGGGTTTTACATGTTTTTTTTTTCTTTTTTTCCAAGATTGTCTTCTTCTTTTGTTTTTTTATTCTTTTTTTGTGTTTTTTTTAGATTATCTTTGTCGATTTTTTTTTATATTGAACTAGTTGAGAATTTAGTACTGTAATTTTTTTCTTTCAAACATTATGAATTACTACAATGTCGCCCTACATGGTTTTTTTTATGAATTTGTTTTCCAAAATATTTTTGGTCGATTTTTTTATATTGAGCTGGTTGAGAATTTTGCTTCGTAGATTTTTTCTTTAAAACACTGTGAATTGTTACAATGTTTCCCCACATGATTTTTGTTTTGCTACAGTGTTTCCCCACATGTTTTTTTTCAAAATTATCTTTGTTGAATTTTTTTTTAAATATGGAGCTGGTTGAGAATTTAGCTTTAACTTTCCTCACATGTTTTTCTTTCCATTTTTTTTCATTTTGTTACTACAGTGTTTCCTCACATGTTTTTTTTTTTTATGATTTTTTTTCCAGAATTGTCTTTGTCGATTTTATTTTTTTCATATTGAGCTGGTTGAGAATTTAGCTTCGTAGTTTTTTTCTTTAAAACACTATGGATTGCTACAGTGTTTCCCCACATGAATTTTTTTTTATGATTTTTTTCACAATTATCTTTATCGATTTTATTATTTTTAATATTGAGCTGAATTACAACTGTATATTTTCTGATAAAACACTATAGATTATAGCTGTATATGCATCCAGCAGGCACGACATCTAGTTTTCTTCTATTAGATGTTTGGATTATGTAACAGGGCAGGTAACTTCCTCCATTAATCTCAAGCATTTCTGCGACAGTTAGAAAAATATATACCACGCACCATAAAATTTATTCTAAGTTTTGGTATTCGTTCATAAAGTTTAGCTACCATTCCCTTCACCCCCCTCGCCATCATATTCGTGGATATTTACATATGGACTATGACACTAAAAGCACCATGCATATGTGTTCAATTTATCTAATGCAAAATGTGTCCATATATTCTCTCCTTTATAACGAGAGAAGTACATTGATTAAACTGATTGATGTCTATAGCAGTCTGGATTAATTCTTGGCATATACCTTTAATTACTTCTGTTTAATCGCGTTTATATTGGTAACCAATCAGCAAATTGAGAACACCTCTAATGGGCATCGCACGAAGCAAGGAATTTGTCCTGAGCGGGCTAAAAGCTTATCATAACATATACACACACAAATCCAGGACGAAAATTATTTGTAATCCAAAACATATTAGATTAGTAAATTTAGTTTCTAATGAAATTAGATGTTGAAAATAAAACTAGAGTGTTAAGAAATAAATTTTATTTTATTTTATTTATTAAGGGTAGAATAATATTTTTATTTTAACCTATATATAGTCTCTTTGTATTTCGGTCATCATAACTTTTCAGAATAAAGTGATTATGCAATATCAATAAAACCCTAGCCTTCTCCTCTCTTATTTTTTAAAATGATATTTTTTCAGTTTCTGCAATCTAATATTTCATAAATTTCTACAATTTGCTATTTGTATTTTGTTTCTGTAATTTTTTGGAGTAATCGTATAACTTCGAGAAGATATTTATTTAATTTCTACTATTTGGCATTTCATTTTTTTTTTCCTTTTCTCTTGCATTCTAGTTTTCTTTGTTTGTTGATTATGACTACTAAATGAGATGATTTGTTTCAGTCTGTTAGTGTAAGGTTGAATGAAAATAATTATTCGTTTTGAAGTTATATAATGAGAAATTTTCTTAAGAGTAAAAAGATATGTTGATATGTTAGTGGAACTTATATGATACCTAGGAATATTGATAAGGGTTATGTTGCTATGATAGATGCTTAGGAAGCAAAAATACAAAGATTATTACTTGGATTAACAATTGTGTTGAGCATTTCATAGGTGCATAGTTGGCGAAGTATGAGACAACAAAGGAAGTTTGAAATCAGGCAAAGTATGAGACAACAAAGAAAGTTTGAAATCATCTGCAAAGGTTATTCACATAATTAAATTTTACAAAGTAGTATCAATTAGAGAATGACATATAAGCTCTTCACTAGAAAAATATGAGTATTTAGAAGTTTTGTTCTGCTATGACAGATCTTTAAGATCAATTGGCTCTTATAGAATCTATAGAATTAAAGGCATGTGGTGCCTATATTGCTCGTAGAGAGCATCAACGATTGATACAGTTTTTAACGGCACTTCACAGTGATTTTGAAGGACTTAAATGTTTAATTTTGCATCGCTCTCCATTGTCTTATGTTGACTCTGTTGTCAATGAGTTATTGGCTAAAAAAATATATCTTCAGTCTTATTATGAAAAGAAAACTCCTTCTGCTTCTAATCCTTCTGTACTAGCATTACCCTCTAAGTTATTCTCTAATCATCAGAATAAGCCTTACACAAGAGTTACCTTCGACGAATGCAATTTTTATAAGCAGAAAGGTCATTGGATGACTCAATGTCCCAAGTTAAGACAATAGAAGGATAGATAGACACTTATGTCCATTAGTGTTTTAATGGTGTTATTTCACCTTTAAAAATTTTATCAAGAATTTTCTTGATATAATGAGACTCGAACCATACCAATTTATTAGATGTCTTAATAATCTTTATTCCTAGTACGACATCAACTACACTCGAGTCTTTCATGTCAAACTTATTAGTTAATATTTTCTTAGTAGACTTGATCATGTAATCATTCTTTTCAAAAATAAACATGTCATCCATATAAAGATATACAATGTATAACCTTCACTAATATTTTTTATATAAATATATTTTTTAATTTCATTGATTTTGAACTCATTTGACAACATAACCTAGTTAAATTTTTCAGGTTATTGTTTAGGTTCTAAACACATTTATCAACTTTGATTATTTTGAACTCATTTAATATCATAACCTTATTAAAATCCTCATGCCATTATTAAGGTTATTATTTTAAACAATATATTATTTAACAAGCTTACAAACTTCTTTTTTCTTATCCATTAACAACAAACCCTCCCAGGTTGTTCCATATATAGACCTCTTCATTAAGGTCACCACTCAAGAAAGTTTTTTTTACATTCATTTGAAGTATTTCAAGTTTGTTAATGCATGTGATGACTATTAACATTCGTATAGAAATTATTCTTAACACAAGAGAATATGTGTTAGAATAGTCCACATCTTCTTGTTGTTTGAATCATTTAACAACAAGTCTTGTTTTGTATTTGACAATAGTTCCATCATCTTTCATCTTTCTATTGAAGATCCACCTATAGCTAAATGGCTTACTTTCAGGTGAAAGATCCACTAGTTTTCATATATGATTTTTCATAATGGATTCAATTTCACTATTGATTGTCTCTTTCTACAAAAAAGCTTTAAGACAAAACTTTGCCTTGGAGTATGTATGAGGTTCATTTTCTAACAAGTATATTTAAAAATTCAAACAAAAAATTCTGGTTATTTTTTCATCTTTACTTTTTCTAGGTCCACCTTCACCATTTTTTGATCGATGATGATTGCTCGAGCTAGCTTTGATCATTCTCTTAAATGAATGATTTTCTTGTACTTTTTTAAATGAAAACACATCATAAAAAAATTGCATTTTTGAATCTATAATAATAACAAGAATAATATTCTCAATACTTGATTTGTGTACAAAAAAGTCAATATGCATTATTATTATAAGCATATCCAATAAATATATAATTCACAGTTCTAGGTCATATCTTAAACTTTTTGGGTTTAGGTACTGCAACCCTTATATTTTAAGGTATTTGTAGGAAGGTCTTCTATCTCTTCACAATTTATATAATGTTTTTTCTATCTTTTTTATGGGTACTTTGTTAAATAGATAATTGGCAACCAGAATTGCCTCTCCTTATAGGTTTTGAGGTGTTCCCAAGCTTATCAACATGACATTCATTATTTTTTTAATATTTTATTCTTACATTTTGCAATGTTATTTTGTTGAAGTGAATAAATAGCAGTAGTTTAGCGGATTATACCATTTTGAAAATAGAATTCACCTAATAATGTTTCATATTCTCCACCTTTATCACTTTTTATTACCTTAGTTTTTATTAAGTTGATTTTCAACTTTAGTTTTGTAATTTTTGAACATTTCAAGAGCCTTATCTTTGCTTTTAAACAAATAGGTATAACAATTTCTTATTTGATCATTTATTAAAGTAATGTAATAATTTTTTCCATCTCTAATTTGTAAATATTTTAAATCATCGATATCTGAGTGAATTAAATTTAAAGATTCATTACTTCTTTCAATTGTTTGAAAAGAAAGTTTTGTTAATTTATGTTTTACACAAATCTCACACTTATAATTTTTCTTAAAAACCATATTAGGTAATAATTCATGGTAATTAACCTTTGTATATAATTATAATTTACATTACTTAACCTGTCATGCCACACATCACAAGACTCAAGTAGGTACAAAAAAATGCATTATTCTTATTATTATTCACATAATTGGTTATAATAGCCATTGCATTCATATTGAAGAAGTCATCACTAAGATTCCTTTTTTCTACAAACATATTATTTTTAGAGAGTATAAACTTATGACTTTCAAATACCATGTTCAAACTATTTTTGCTCAACAATAAGCTACACATTAAGTTTTTCATAATGTCAAGGATATAAAGTATACTATTAAGGATGAGAAGTTTTCTGAAAGTTATCTTTAATATGATCTTCTCCACACCTACTACCTTGGAGGTTGATAAGTTTCTCATGTATTAGTTTTCTCCTTATATTTCTTTATAAGTGGAAAACATTTTCTTCTCGGTGTATACATATCTCGTGGTATTAATGTCAACCGACCATTGCTCTGGATTATTAATTAAGTTGACTTCAAAAATATAAGTAGATAGGTTCATTTCCAAAACTTTATCTATAAGGTAATCAACTTCAATGGCATTAACTTAAGCAATCATTTTCTTTGGGTTCCTTACTCTCCTTTTTTTTTACAATCTTTGGCTAGGTGTGAAGTCTTGTTACAAATAAAGCATTTATCAATGAATTTCTAAGTAATTCCTTTTCCCTTAACAACAAGCTTTTTTCTTATTCTTATTGTGGAACTTTGTCACTTGTTTCGCAATATTTTATTTAGGGGCACCAAGAGAGTTGGATCTTCTTTCATATAACTTATTGTCTTTTCTTATCCCTAACCTTCAAATAAGGTCTTCAGCTCTTATTTCCTTGATATAGTTAATATAGTTCTTAAAATATTTCTAAAATGGTGGTAAATTTTCAATGTTTACATCAATTTAAAAGGATTCACTTAGAGATATACTTTCAATATGTATATCATATAAGATGAGCTGAAACTCATAAGACTAGCTCATAAAGGTTTTTGAATCAATCATCTTGAAATCTAAAAATTTACCAACAATGAATTTTATCATGTTGGCATCTTCAGCCTTGTACTTTTTGTCCAAAACTCTCACAATGCATTTTCACTTTTGATTAAACTATACATATCATATAATATATTGTCCAATCCATTCAAGGTGTAGTTAGCACACAAAAACAATTTGATTCCAAGCATCCATAAATGCTACCATTGTTGGATCATATTCATCATCTTACAGTTTTGGTGCTTCTTCAGTCAAGAGCTTTACCAAGTTTAAGATGGTCAAATAGATTAACATATTTTGTTTCTGCCTCTTAAAGTTTAATTCTTTGAATTTTTCAGGTTTCTCACCACAAAAAGTGTTGGTGGAATCTATACTACAAAAGTAGTACTTTCCAAAGAAAAAATGGTTGGGACAACCAAATCTTGAGTAAAAGATATGATAAAAAAACAAAAAAAGATAGCCAATAATATTTATGAATAAGTATTTTGTCTCCACAACAAGCAAGTAATATAAAATAAAACTTGTAATAAAAAAACTTAATAAAAAAAGTATATATACTAAGCATGATGAAAATAAACACTTTTTTTAATTTAGTTCAACAAGATAAATTCATAGCATACACTAAATCCTTATAAATTCATTTAAAGATTTTAAACAAGTTGCTTGAACATACCAACAAGTTTGCAAAAACATGTATAAACTCAAAAAACTTGCAATAAATTATACTTTTATTATGTATCATGCTAAAATATTTCGTTTTAGAAAAATAGACAAGTAGTATGATTATACGTGCAAGTTGGCAAATATGACAAGTATAACCTAAATAAAAATAATCTTTTAGAAGTTTAATTCTAGATGATATTCATTAAACCATAGAAATAGTATAAAAATAACAATTTTAGAAGATTAACTATAACTATAACATTAACAAAAGGATATTTAGCAACTTTCTAAAATTAAACTAAAAGTCATGAAGCTATAAACTAAAATTAAACATTTAGTTAAAAAAATCTATACATGAAAAAAGAAAATTAAAAAAATTATTGTATCATTTAAAGTATCTAATATCCTCTTTAATGATTTATCTAGCTTTTTTTTCACAAGATAAACTAAACAAATTCTAATTAAAACATAAAGTCTTAAGATTGTAATCCTAAAGGTATTAGACTAGATTTTTGAGCAAGTTTAGTTTATCATAACACAAGCATTCTAATTATGAGCTATATAAATATATATGAAAAACATGTAAAAGTTCTAGCATGCATAGTAAGTAAATATTCAAAAAAACATGAAAGATTGAATAACCATCTTAGCATGTATATTAACATATTAGATTAAATTCCAGCATGCATAGTAAACAAATATTCAAAATTAAAGAAGGATACGTACTTGTTGAAACACTCTAAAATTGATCAGGCTTCGTTGTTGTCAATGATAAGTCATTTGCATTAAATACTTTTTTACTCCTCACTTGATGCAAAAGATGTTTGCAATAAGCCTCACAATATTCCAATATCACCCACCTTGTTTGGATGTATTTTTAAACAAAGTCTACGAACCAAAGTTAAAGGACTCAAGTATCTCTCAACATAATGAAATTAAGTTCTAGATATAGGAGGAAAACCAAGGCCCCGTTTGTTTGCTGAAAAGTAGTTTCCTTTTGGAAAGTGAATTCCGGAAAAGTGAATTATTTTCCGATGTTTGGTAGTGTAATGGAAAATAAGTTGGAAAACACTTTCCAGTATTTGGTTATATCATGGAAAATGAGCTGGAAAATAACTTCTTAATGTTTTATTTTTTTCAAGTTTATTAAAATAATAAGAAACAAATCTTACAAATTAAAAAGTTGAATGAGAATGAAATTGAAAAAAAATATAATTTCATAAATTATCTCAAATAAAATAAATAATAATCAAAATAATAGAGATCAAATCTAAAAAATAAAAAAATTGAAAGATGAAGAAATTAAAATAATAATAATTAACATTTCATAAATTATTTCAAATAAAATAAGTAACAATCAAAAGAATGAGGATCAAATTTGATAGATAAAAAATTTCAATTAAAAAATGATAAATAAAAAGCAAATAACAATTATAAAAATGAGGACCAAAATTAATATAAAAAATAAATTCTAAGGGATGAAATATTTAAAACAAAAAAAAAAAATATATATATATATATATATATATATATATCAATCAAAAGTTTGAAGACCAAATTTGATATAATCAGCAAATAATATAACATTTCTAAATTTTTCACAACTTCCAGAAAATGTTTTCTTTCCAAAATAAAAGGAAAACACTTTCCTGAAAACCAAGCCAAATTTTTCTTTGACTGGAAAGTATTTTTCATTGACCGGAAAGTATTTTCTGTTGACCAACTTTTCTAATGGCAAACAAACACTTAAAAATTTAAAAATTAAATTTTTAAATATTATTTTCCGAAAAACAAAAACACATGAATAAAAAGTTTCCCTTTTCAGCCTCCTTGTCATCATGGTGATTATTTATTATTGAGGCAATTAATAGAATTTGTCTGATTCCAAGATTCAATTAATGGAATTTTAAACACCTTAACTATTGTGCCCTCTCACGTTTTCTTTCTCTAAAAAATATTAATAATTATCCTTGTAAAATTTAACTTGTAATGATTTAAATCATTATCACCAGCACTCCACCATCTCCATTGTCATTGCAGCTACTGCTAATATCCACCATCACCTTCATCACTGGTACTGGTACTGCTCCTCCACCACCACCACCCCGAACAACCATAATCTCTATTAATGCCACCTTCAATTACCATTGCTTCACCACCGCTGTAACAACCACTAACACCTCATTACTCCACCACCGCCCCTTCACATATGCTTTCATGGCAATTCTTTCAAATGGGCTTCAACTTTTTGTCGTACCTTCACTAGGATAGAGACTTCTTACTTCTCCTGTCTTCCTTCTCATTAGCAGCCTCCTCAGCAAACCAAATCCTTTTTTTCCTAACAAAAAATTGAAAGTTAAGAGTTATCTCAATTTGGGGTTTTTTTAGGGTTTAAAAAAACGTGATTAATTGTTTTTCCACTCGTAAATTGCGCAGGTAATTTTATTTTTTAAGTGATATGTTATTTTGTTCCTTTTATGCTGTATTATATATGAAAATAAATGTATTTGTTTTCAAAATTAAAAAATGACTTTCATCCCAGATGTAAATTGTAATTTTAAAAAATAAAATAAAGACAAAGTGAAAAATGATTAAGGCCTCGTTTGTTTGCTGAAAAGTAGTTTTCTTTTGGAAAGTGAATTTTGGAA
>Ga0307518_10000491_pt1 | contig 30178 bp, 17 predicted proteins | sample 25_EM_MG_FD_203889 | JGI IMG/M metagenome (GOLD analysis project Ga0307518, IMG submission 203889) | Populus trichocarpa ectomycorrhiza microbial communities from riparian zone in the Pacific Northwest, United States - 25_EM | ecosystem: Host-associated > Plants > Roots > Unclassified | place... | reverse complement strand
TGTTTAGAGAAGCGTGGTGAGGATCGCCATCTGCGTGCTCTGTTGAGTGACCAATAAAAATGCTTTATTTGCTTCCTGTTTAGGGAGTTAGGGAGATTAAATATGGACCGTTGATTTGCTATTGAACTTACCTGGATGTCATCATGGATTAATCTATATGATAAACCATAACTATTAAACCGATATGATAGAAACATAGGTTGGCGGGTTGGTTTGAAAATTTTGAGATTTAGAGCTTTTTTCTTGATCAAAATTTTAATTTAATTAGACAAGATATTAGTTTGATTAATTTTATCATATTTTTAGTGATCTAATTAAACCAACAAAACTTAATTAAATTAATAATAAAATAAATCATTTTTTTTATTAAAACAATAATATTTTGTTTTTTAAAAAATTCTTGATAACAACCTAACCAAGTTTGGTCACATTAATTGTTGAGTCAACCATGTTATGTTTGGTTGAGTAAATAATTTTTATAGTTCAAATTAAAACTTATTCCGAGTCTCGAATCAACCCATGAAATTAGGTTTAAAGCCATCCTACTAATACCAAAATCAAAATGAAGGTGACATGTATAACCAAAAAGAAACATGACTTAAATTTTATTGTCCAAGTAATCTTCCACTCAATTGTAATACCTCATTCTGAAATTTCTAATCAAAGCCTATATATGTGAATGAAATCAAAGGAAATTCTTGACTTGTATATTTTCTTTATACACAGCAATCACCAAGGAAATGTCAAGGAAGAAGCACAACGAAAAATAATATTATACCCAATTGTTTGGAGGTGAAAAATCATGGAACCGAAATGATGCTTCTCCGGCAGTGTCTCGATCAAGCCTACCTTCGGCCTCGTTCACTGCATCATTCGGAACATCAGCTGGCAGAGGCAATATTTGATTCTGACTGAGTTGGTGTGCCAGCTGAATTTCAGGTGGGAATGCAAGAACAGGAGGGGAGACAGACTTAAACCTAGCACTGCCTGCACTTGGTAATGGCAATGTTCTGTCCCACAAGAAAACATGAATGAGAATAGGCACCTTGGCATGGCGATGCAAGGAAAGTTTCTGGCTTAGCGAGACAGTGTCAAAACATCGGACTGCTCCTGTTGACGAAACCATCCAAGGAAGGACTTTCTCGTTTGAGACTCTTGAAACAACTAGTAATCTTGATGCACTTTTTGCTTCTTTGTATAGATTGCTGAGCCCTGACCTTGTCGAGGGTGCATTTTCATCACCATCCATAACGGAGGAAATGAAGATAAAGCCCTGTCGATACAGAGCAAAAGCTAAGCAAACTGTTCAAAACTACATATTACTCATTGAAAAAGACAGCAATTGTGACTGGTGGCTTGGAGAGTTAGGTGGAATACCTCTTCTGTGCGGCTAATGGCAAATCCGAGCTTTGTATCATCTTCTTGTATTTTGACCTCAATTGCAAATTCTCCACATAAAGGTGCATACCAGAGACGAACTGCTCTAACTACACCGATATCAACCCCATGATAATCCTCAAAACCATACAAGCTTACATGAGCAAGATTGGACAAATCAGACAATGAACCAGCATTCACAGTTGAAGAAGCTGTCTCTCCAGATATCTGTCCAAAATATATGTGAAGCAAACATTTCATTATTTTGAGCCAAGAGTAGATTGCCAGAATCATAGAAAGTAGCCGTGCTTTCTTTCTGTTAACGTAGAAGATACAGTCAGTAAGTATTATTGCCGACAGTTTATGGACCAAGTTTTAATGATGAATCAAAGGATCTCTATGATAACACTGCTGAAGTAGAATAGGTTTTCCATGGAATTTGAACTGAAAATTAGTTAGCATATGCATCTGAAAAACAACAAGTACGTAAACTAATCCAACTTTCTTGAGGCTAGAGTGGTTACCTTGGTAAGCAGGGATTCAGTTTGAATGTTCATGAAAACAATTGAAACCCCAGAGGCCTGAGATGCGTGCAGCCACGCATTTGCCCTGGCAAGAGTGTCCTCCAAGTCATTGTACCGAGAAGCAACTGGATCTGAAGCTTTTGGAAGGAGAAGTAAAGAAAGAAAGCTGCTTGAATTGGGAACATCTAGCAACTCCTGCATCCTCTTTTCCCACGGGTATCCCACATATCCATCTTGAAGCTTAGCCCTCTGTAATGCACTAACAATTCTGGAGCTTCTTGAAGCTGCAAAATGCAACTAATCATTTCACATAGATAGAAACAGTAGCAGAACATAAAAGACAAGTTGCAAATTAAGTTCTAGTTCACCAAACCAAAAAGTGCAAAAGATTTAATATTGTTGTTGACCAGAGATTCATTTGCCTGGATCTATCAGCTACCTACTGTAAAATGGATTTGAAATGTACACCGATGTTTTAAGCATTCCATCGCATTTTGTTGATACTTTTGAAGCTGAATTAATTGCTGCAACCAATAACAAGTTTCGACGATAATGGCTCAAGAATGATCCCAAGCTAAAGTCATGTAAGAGACTATAGAACTTCAAGTGGCTGTGACAGGTGATATGCACATTAAGATTTTGACAACGTTAAATAATTCAAACCATTGATTGGGATTTGCACATACTACATTGTGAGACAGGATTGAAGGAATGCAGTTACGTTCAGTTAGTGAAGACATAGAAATATATAAGAAAGTCATAGGACACAGAGAGCCCAGGTCAGACAGTGAAAACGCCAGTTGTTTTAAGCATTATTAAGGGATCTTTTAGCTCCAGCTAAAGGTTGGAAAATGGTGACATATCGCAGTTACTTTCAATCAGAACTTGGGCCTAAAAGAGGGCATTGCACATCAAATAGAGCAAAAACCAACACGAGATACACAGAAGATGGCATTCTTCATCCAATATTGTGATTTTAAAACTTAAAACTAAATTTCCCATTTGCCACCCCTCACATTCAAGCATGATCCATGACACTCAAACTAATGCAAGCCAATTACAGCCCTAGTCCATGTTACATGTGCAGAACACTGTTCTCTGTTATTGAAGCATCAAAATCCTAGCCCCCAGAAAAGGAAAATTGTAAATAAGACCAGACACAAACTAATTCAAACTAACAAGTTAAATAACTTTAAAATGTGAAATGCCTATAGACTGAATCTAACATTCATCAAACAATGGTATGGATGCAATCAGTTGTAGTGGAGAAATTCTTCTTGGCAGCCAGTGTTTCTTGTAGAATCTGAACTCTACAAAGTCCAAAAGCATAGCCACTAACCCATGTGTAAACACCAAGCCTCAATTTTAAAAAGTTGAAATATGATCAATCAAATATGATGTGACAAAAACAGGTGACCTAACAAATGCAACTAAAAAAAAAACGCAAAGCCAAGCCAACACCATTTTAGTCAATTTGCACAAAAAAAAATGTCACCATGTCATGTTCACCATCCCAAATTAGAGACAACAGTGGATGAAAGGATTGCTGCATTGATATGAGAAGCACATTCTTGAGAATGACAAGACAGAAAAGGGGAAAATTAATGAAGCCAAGTGGGTCAAGAAGATAAACTCTTTACATGAAATCCTCTGTCTTTTTGTGACCATTCTAGAAAACAATTAAAAGTAATGATTGTCTCCAACGAAAAAAACTATTAGGAGAAAATTATGTGACCCATTAGTCAATGCCCACCAAATTCTGCCCCACTTGGTACATTTCACACATTCTATAGAGTACAAAAAGTTTAAGGCTACTTGATATTTCTAAATTCTCTTCCTAACACCCTCTTAAGCTTGATTATAATACTTCTAGTATTCTAGCTTTTTCGACAATAAAGAGTATTTTCGGATCAGTTTAGGCAAGAGTTAATGAAACTTAATTAACCCTGGAAGCTTCATATGAACATAAAAATCAGGAAATTAACCCTCCCCCCGCATGCTTGTCTTAAAAAAAACATGGTACCCGTAAAAAAGTCAACACAAAACACAAAACACAAACTCGAAAACATCAAACTTTTCAAAGATACAAACTAAAGAAATCACCTTGTAATTCAAAGCACTCGGCTTCAGACCGATCTGTGAACCCGACAGAATAATTCGGATCCGCAATAGACCTCAAAACGTACTTGTTCTTGTAACCCGACTCGGGCACAACACAGGCATGCAACTCAGCAAACTCATCTCCACCACGTCTAACTCGAACAACAATCGAAGTCTCTTTGTTTTTGAACGAGTTATGAAGTATCTTTTGAACCCCACTTTTTCCATTCTTGAATGGAGCGCTATATCTTGTCAACCCGCCAGACCCGGATGATGATGACGACGACGACCCGGATCCGATAAGAATTTCTTCTACTATATCTCCTGTTTGAAGCATGTCTACCTTCCATTCGTCAGCTTTCGAAGTCCCTTTTAGACATTCTATTGAGAGAACAAGAAATGATTTTGAGTCCCTGCCTGGTGTTTCTGGTGGCGAGTTTCGGTCCATGGTCATTTTTCGGGTCAGCTTATGATTTTCTTGAGAGGGAAGATTACTGGTTTGGTGATTATAGGGTGATCGTTGCTTGGTTGATTAAGAAGAGTTAATCTTGTAACTAAACAAGGACAAGAATTATAGATTCATAGATAGATTCCGGATTCTAGCTCCAGAATCTAGAAGAGAAAGGGGGGAGGGAGAGAGAGAGACGTGGGGGGATTTTAAATTGTTGTTAGAAATGATGTGGAGAGGGGGCGGTGGGGTTTATGAGTTGATTAGAGAAAGGGGTATTGTATAATATTAGATTTTTCGAGGGTTGTTTTGTGAATTTGTGTGTGTAATAGGGAGGATGGCCAAGTCAAAATATTCCCTTCTTTTTTTTTCTTTTTTTTTATTGTTGTAAAACACGGCTCCATTCATAACCCAGGATACAGATTAAGTGAATTAATGTAAAATATTATTATTTTAATTATTATTTTTTAAAAAAAGTAGAGCAACAACATTTAATAATACTGGTTTGGTTAAGCAAGAAACTAAATTTCAAAGAGTTTACAGCAAGAGTTTATGGTTATTTGCTTAAAACGGTGCGCACTAGAAATATTGATGTGTAGTGCATCATCGCTACAACGTTACAGGAGTCTCGAATCTTGATCGTTGCCATTTCAAGTCACCATCTCTTTAAGCTTGATTCAAGAGGGAAGTCTTTTCTCTCTCGTGTTCGAATTCAATGGAGGATATGGGGAAAAAATGGTGAATCAGTAGAAGTAAATGATCTGTCTGATATTATATTTCGAGAGGGATATTGGTGTAGTGGTATATATAAAAATTGGTCGAAGAATATGCGATTGCTGAAGCAATTATTTTTACACCAGGAGAATGGAGATTGGCAAATTTGGATTAGCCAACTTGATCACCATGTTTTGTGTGTGGAATAAGTTCTATTTAATTCCATGAATCGTAGAGAAGACAACGAGTCATGAATGAGTATGAAAGTTGTAATCGAAGTTATTAGACCTCATCATTGTTGATATACATTAATCCAAGACGAATTTATTTAAATACTTTTTAAAAAAATTAATAATATTATTTTTAAGACTTTTTAAAATCAAAACCATATTTTAACTGTGTTAAGCAGGTTATAAGTCAATTCATCAGGTTAACCTCGGATTGATTTTTTAAAATTTAATTTAAATCAAGAACTAAGTAGATCAAGTCTCAGATCGATTTATCGAGCTGTATTGTTTTAATAATTGTTCTAACAAGTCAAAAAGCTTGTCTAGCTTTGCTTTTACTTTTCAAAATTCTTTACACTTGAAAAAATATTAAATTAAAATTTGTTTTAGATGATTTTTTATAGTTTTAATATATTGATGTTTAAAATATAAAAAAAAAATCTTAATAATATTATTTTAATATATTTTTAATTAAAAAATAATTTTACAAAGCACTTATCATTTTATTAAACACATGAAAGTGGCTAAGTATAAAAGTAATTTTAAGAGAGAAAAAATACAAATTATATAATAACATCTTGATTAAGAGTTGGTTTAGTATATCGGTAGTATTTATTTTTTAAAATATTTTTTATTTAAAAATATATTAAAATAATTTTATAATATAAAAAATAATCTGAAATAAAAAAATTCAATTTTGTTTTCCATAAATTTCTTGCCTGGGAAGTACATACATTAGGCGAACATGAGCTGTTAGTCAATTATAAATAAGGTGGTCAAGTCTTTTTATATTCCTGGTTACATCGTGCCAGCTATGGGAATACAGGTGATGGAAATTAATTCATTGATGTCGTCCCCCCCCTTTTCTTTTCTTTTTTTAATTTCTCGCCTGAGAAAATGATTCCATGAACAGGCCAGTTACTAGGGAATTGGAAAGGGCAGGCCCTAAGCATGATAGGTAATAATAGTTGGAAGATATGCTACACGATTATTTTCACGTATAAAAAACAAAATATAGTTTTAAAATTTTTTATTTGAGTTACTTGGATTTTTTTTATATATTTTTTCACATGGATGTTTGAATTACTTTGCGGATATTTTAATTAATCTCACAAGTTCTGAAATGAATAATTATATAAGCCTTTAATAATTTTAAAAGGACATAAATTCATGACCATTAAAAAATAAATTGAATTACCTCTCGGAATTACGTTACTTGAATTTTTATTTTTTTTGTTTTTAGTTTAACGTGGCTGTCCGGACCAGCTTGCGCGTACCTGTTGAATAGATTAGGTTAACTAGAATTTTTAACTGAATTAATTATATTTTTTTATCATGAATTAATTCATTAAATTAATAGAATTAAACTGAGTCCAAGATAAATGAGAATGCTCTAGATGGTGATTAATATACTATTAATACATTTATATTTTGATATTATATGTGTATTATATCATACGTCCCATTTTAATATAGCAAATGTAATCTCAAAATCATGCTTACATTTTGAATATGCAGGCGAGGAATCAAGTGGGGCATGGGGCAACAACTGAGAGCAGAACTCGGCAACTCGCGGGTAGATCCTAATCTTTATAAAAAAGAAAAGTTGAAAAAGAGTCTTTCGTATTTTCAAGAGCTTAAAGTAGGAATGGACTTGAAATAATATATATGGATTTACTTGAATTTTCCAAACTTTGGACACAACCGATATTTATTCAAACCTCATGATAAAAAGAAAAAAAGAAAGTCGGTCCATTTCCACTTATATTTCTAATTACCAATCTCCCTTGCTTTAATAGAAAAAAGAAAAATTCACAGGACTTCCAAATTGCAACCCTCCTTACAGTGCTCTCCTGGTTGATTCTTATTAACTGAAATTTTATTAGAAAAAAAACAACAACAATATCCCTTTTAATCATACTTTTAGAAAGATCCAATTGATTAATTTTTTTTATTAAAATAATTTATTTTTAATAATAATATGTTTTAAAAAAATTTAATAAATTTATAATTAAGTTTTTATTGAGTCAAGTCCGGTATGTTTTTTGGTGTGTTTGAGAATGTTGTAGTGATTATTTTTTAAAGTATATTTTATTTGTAAATGTATTAAAATAATATTTTTTATTTTTTTAAAATTATTTTTAATATTAACACATCTAAATGATCTGAAAATAATAATAAAAAATAATTCTTAGGTTCCCGTGGAAGTGGGCTCCACGAAAGCAAGACGTCACAATGCACAGAAGTTTTATTGGACAACGAATTGAAGGTGCTTAGAATATAATTGGCTAAATTGTAAGATTCAATACACGCGCTATTTTGGAGACTGAGGCTACGAACCATTCACTTATAAGAGAGAATTATTTTTCTTATATCATAAGTTCATAACTAATTTGCTAGCTTGCAAGTGACAATCACGCGCAGTGTGACGTCGGCAAGAAAAAGCTGATGACTGTGACATGAACACAGTTAAAGTTGTTTTTTTAAAAGATATTTTTGTAAGGATACTAAATTAATATTTTTTAAATATATTTTGAATAATTTTAATATTATTTTATTAAAATTATCTAAAAGGATGTAAAAAAGTATCAATCTAATAATTTTTTATTATTAAAAACACTTTAAACTAAATTAAAAAAAAAAACTAAAAACACAATACTAAACAATATCTTCATCAATAACAAAATAAATTTAGAAAGAATTTCTATCCTTAAAAAAAAAAATATGAGAATAGATATTTTTTATTTTAATTATTTCTATATTTTTTTTATCTCAATAACTAAATAATATTTAAAAATTGTTTTACACATAGCAATATTTGTTTTTACAGTTTAATTATATTTTTAAAAAATTTTGAATTTTTTTGGATTTGACAAATGATGCTTTTTCTCCTCACTTTACAAGCAAAAACATCTAAAATCTAAATGTATCAAAATTAAAGTTATAAAGTCCTGTATAATTAACTATTTAGGGGCTGATTAGAATTGAAATGCAACTCATATTTTATGATTTTTTATTTTTTTTAATTAGATTTTTTATATTTTCAAATTGTTTTGACATTTTAATATTAAAAATAATTTTTTTAAAATATATTTCTAAATAATTTTTCTTTTAAAATAACTATTATCACACTTCAAACATTTCAATTTATTTCATAAAATTCACAAAGCATGAGCATCAATGGTAAAAGTTTTGACTATACTTCCAAGGTGGAAAAGAAAATGAATTTTGTTCAAGAACAGTATCAACCTTCTATCATAACCATTCATTATAGCTGACTAGTATGATAGAAAATAAATTCATATTTTTTTCACCACCTTATTGGATTTTCCAACCAACTTGGTACGTATTTTATTATAAGACAACAAATATTATATAGTTTAAAACTTTATTAATATAAGATCGTAGATTTTATTACTAGTTTCTTAAGATATCAAAGAAAAAAAATGTTACTTATACTCTCTCCCTCTCTCTCGTCTTTTTATTTATTAATTAAGATATTCAAGCTCTCCTCAAGCATGGCAAGGAGTGCAACCTATAGCATGCTCTTGGAAGACATGTCCATAACCATAGAAGGGAAGGTTATGCATGCACCTTCACCATGAAGATTCGTCACTGTCTATAGTTTCCATCTATTATATTTTTATTTTTTTTGTCAAAAAGAATGAAATATGCATCACTGAATTGCCAAAGTTGGGGTGGGTGCCTTGTTGCTTTGTTTTTTCCACCTCATAATTCAAATATTTTGCTAGAGAAAAATAAAATAAATCACAACTATCAATCAAAAGAAAAGGAAATTAATTATTAGCATGAAATTATTAATTACAGAAACAGAGAAACTTTTTCTTGATGTCTATCTTAATCTTGGAGTTTAGTTTTGGAAATCTCTATGTTGCTTACAACACATCTATAGTTTTAGTAAATTAGGGGATGATACTGACTTTTGTATTTAAAATGGCTTCACAAACTATTTTTGAAGTAGACCGCGGTTGACATGGTAATCCTTTATCATAATTAACACTAATTTCTAGTATTAGTATTAATTAGTATGTGTTTGTGTGTGTGTGTGTGTATATATAAATATTAGCAACTTGGCTATTCAGTTCTATACATGAACTAGCCTGTTGTATATCTAGCTGTAAATGAGTTTGAAAGACGAGGCAATTTCACTCTTGTTTCCAGCCTTGCTCCACTGCATTTTCTCCATGAATCAACCACCAAAAAACCTACAAAAAAGTAGCAGCAGCAATAAGGGAATGGAACAAAATCTAAATATGTTTTCTTGTAAGGCTTTAATCAGTCAAAACATATGGATTGCCATATTTTTTGAATGCAAATTTATAGTTCTTATTGCAAGACTAGTAAATTGATTCATGGAGTTTTGAGGTGTTAATTCTTGCAAGAAATGAATGGTCAGGCATTATGAGCTGGAACACTGCGAAGTCCCTCAATTTCAAGCCTTTTTTATAAGGTTCTGGTTGCTTTCTTGAGATATGGAACTTCAGACATTCTGAGATGTGGAACATCATGCCGACTTCTACCTGTTACATACAGTAGCATGATTGATACTATAGCAGGAGTGCATTACTTACTAGAGCCATCTCTTCTTTGGAGTTGTATCCTTGGATGAACTTTGAGTTTGCCTTCTAATCTTCCTGCCGTCTCCTCCAGCTAACATTTGCTTTGGCTTTGAAGGAGAAAGACCAGAAGATTCTTGGTTTCTTGATGTTTCTTTGGGAGGACTTTCTGTTCTAGACTTTGCATGAAGCTCTCTACCTTTCCTTTTAATCTTCCTGATGTCCTCTCCAGCTGACAACTGCTCTGGTCTCGAAGAAGAGTTTCCGATGGATTTTCGCTTTGTTGGTATTTCTGTCAGAAGCCTTTCTGATCTAGACTTTGTCTTTGGTTCAGTTAACCCTGCCGAAAACCTTGAGGCCTTCGCTTGAGCTGGTTTATGGGTTGTTGTCAAAGTGAGGACATCACTCTGAACAGGAGTCTCCTGAATTTAAACAACAGGAGGTTTTTTCAGTCTATACTTCATAGGAGAGAAGTCTGAACTGGAAAAGCAAGGCTATTGATACTATTCTGCTAAGGGTCACCTGAACCGTAAAAGAAGGAGTTTGTGGTTGGTTTGAAGGAGAGGAATCTGAATCAGAAGAGGAAGAACTGTCCAGGTCATAGAGTATGTTATCCACCATGACAGGAAGTTCCCAATTGTCTGAGATAGATAACGAATGGGATGGTCTCCGAAGTCTCGGAGAAAGCTCTGCCTGTAAAAAGTTACATGAGTTTTGGCAATTGTCTAGAACTCTTCCCTAACTACCAAATAAATAATCCTGCTAACACTGAATCCTCACCTTTTCTTCTAAGACCACCATGTTCCTCTTAAGTCTTTTGATCATTGTGTTCTTCCTGCATATAATGTCTTCCAATTGGGCAAATCTCTATTATCATGGGAAAAAAAAAGATGTGTTCAAATAAATCAGACCTAGATATGGTGAGAAGAAAAGGGCTAATGCAACATACTTACTGAAGTAATACCTTTGAACCTGCAAATGATTGAAGATCGGTGCTCAGCTCCTTTATGGTGGCATCCTTTTCTTCACACTCTTTCTTCAGATTGAACATGTCTTGGTCTATTGCAAAGGTGTTCATCTGTTGTAGAGACAGAACATGAGTTCAAAGGTGATAAGGAAAGCAGCATATCACGTTATCCTCCTTGATTGTAGGAAATAATTTAGCAGAAACGTTAGGTGATTGTTTCTATAGTTAGTTTCCTACTATAACTATATCTGTACATTCCTATATAAATAAACCTCTCCACCACAGAAGGAAGTGTGGCTTTACCATTCCTGTTAAAAGGAATGCAAACTTCATATATCGATGAGTTGTTAACTCCAACAGCAATCCGGCGGTAGGTGTCTCCCAATATATTTAATAGCATTTAACTATAAGAAAACAAATTTATGACTGTTGTGGAGAAACTGAGCAACTGAGCCTTTTTCCATGACTGTTGTGGAGAATCATGACTGTCCTTCATGATATTGATCTTTGGAAAACAAATTTATGAGGCTATTACAGATGAAAAATCTTGAAAATGTAATTACTGGGCCAGAATCATCCATTACCTGTATTTCTTCTGCAGAACCAGTTGAACCCCAATCTGAAAAATCTGACATTTTCTGCTCTTCTGGTTCCTCCTCATTTCCGAAAGGGATTTTGCAATGCAGCACCTCATCCCCTCTAGGCATTCTCACAGCTGAGTTCCCCTGGTAGAAAATGTGGAAAATTTTAGTGTTTAGAAGGTAGAAACTGATCATGGTCTGAATATCACCCCTGAAGCTCCAAGTAGGCAAAAAAGTTATTGTATCTAACATAAAATGATTCTCACCACCAAACCAGCTACATGTTCTTGGTGTTCATCACATTGCCAGGAACCACCGTCAACAAATTCAATTCTGTCGCAGCCAAAAGCATCGTTTGCTTTAGTTTCTTCCTGATTATTAATGTCATTCAGCTGATCACACAGATTGTCAAGCTTCTGCTCCATGCTTGATAGAACCTCATCCTGAAATTATTCAAATTCAGAAATGATCAGACCATTAAATTCCAAAGAATTTTTTTTGATGATATATCTTTGTCTTAAATATCACAGTGCAAGATGGAAGAAACAAAAGGATCAATCATTAAGATTAAACGCTCAAGAATAAATTCATGAATAATTAATCATCATCAAGGACAGTCTAACTAATAAAGCAAGCCAATGATGAGATTTCTGACCCTTAGCTCCACAGACTTTTTCAGCTGATTGATGAGCCTATTCTTTCTAGACCCAGCAACAGCAAGACCAAGAGCAGCAACAATGAGAAACCTTTGAATTGGACTAAACAGCTCTGAACCCACATTTTCATCTCGGTTAAAGCCAATGCCAATGGCTATATCCGAGCTGGCTTCCCCTTCATTCACAAGCTGTTCTTGTGGGTCCACCCATGGCAACCGCCGAGGTGATGGAACAGCTTGGCTTGGCTTGAACTGACTCGAGAGCCGGGGCGAGGTGGGAGCAGAAACCGGAGAAAATAGGGAAAGAGAGACTAGAGGTGGAGGAGCACCGCGCCTAGCTGAGAAGCCAAGCTTGTTATGATCAGCCATGAAGAAAACTTGAATATAGCAGAATTTTGTTTCTTCAAAACGTTGGCAATCACAATTGTTTGTCTTTAATAGCTTAAGTTCTCACTGGATTAGTTATTTACCTGTGGTGCTAAATGAAACACTTACCAAAAATATACATTCAGTGCGGGATTAAAGAAGCTGTAACCATAAACAAGCAACGACCATATGCGCTCACGAAGCCATAGCCATGTAGAAAAGCACAGCAGCTTAAGTATGGCGACGAGAGGTGAGATATATGCAGTTAGGCACGTCAGGATTTTGCATGCATTGTTTCCTTTTGTTATTAGAACAGGTTGGAGGGGTCAGATTGAGGTAAAAGTAGCTATAACCACATTACCAAGAGAGGAAATATGGTTATGATTTTGTGGCTGACAAACTATGGAGGTTTCTTGAATGGATGGTCTAGGGATGATGTATATTTTAGCTCTAACTAAGTTTTTGTAGGAAATACGGTTGCCTCGCATTACATTCCAGATATAGAACAAATTAAAGGCACTACATGGGATCATGTATATCTGATATGAAGGGGGTGTTATATGAATTTGATGGTTGAAATTGTGGTAATAGTTGTTTTTTAAAGTATTTTTTGCTCGGAAACATATCAAAATAATATTTTTTTTAAAAAAATTAACACCAATAATCAAAACAATACAAAAATATAAAAAAAATATTTTTTTTTAAAAATAAAACTGTTAAATTTTCATGAAATATTGTTTGAAACACAATTTCAAACAACATCTAAATTAAACCGGATGAAAAGTATTGCGGGTTTTTTGGTAATTATTCATTTCAATTATTGTTTTTCCTTTCAATTTCAACCTTCATGGTTTTCTTTGATATCGTGCATTGTATTTATAATATTAAAAAATTAAATTTTATTTTATCAAATTAAATATTTATTTGACATAATGAGAATTTTATATTAATTTAATTGAGATAAATTATTAGTTAATTTCTTGGTCAATATAATATTAAAAGATAATTTAAAAAAAAACAGTAATTAAAATAGAAAATATTAAATAAATTAGTTTTTAAGCTCTTATCATATCTTCGCCACCTCTTGCATTATCAAATATGGTTCAGTGGCTAGGTGGTGGCCCAGTGATAAAAGTTTGGGACCAAGAGGTTTGCTCCCTCTGTGGTCTCAGGTTCAAGCCCTGTGGTTGCTCATATGATGACCACTAGAGACTTACATGGTCGTTAACTTCAGGGCCCGTGGGATTAATCGAGGTGCGCGCAAGCTGACCCGGACACCCACGTTAAACTAAAAAAAAATATTATCCGACGGCTCTCAAACATATGCAAGCTGGTTATAAGGGCTTTGATTCTTGAATTTTAACAAAGTTCATGGATGACCGAGTAAAATGTGGTAAATGAGAAGAATAAAGAACTATCCTGTCAATGGGCAAATCAAACTTACATAGAAAACTGGACACAACACAAACAAACATGCAATGACCTAGAGATTGAACAGAAGATCCGATGACCAACAACTCTATGTTTTAGACATTTTTTTTTAAAAAAACTTAAAACAAAATTATTTTGAAAAACATAAAATCGATTCTCGTACATGCTTAACCAGGTTATCTTTTAAAATCAAGCCAGGTCTCAGGTTGATGAGAGTTATCGAGTTGATTTTTTGAACCGAGTTTGATAGCTATTATCCATATTAAAGGGCTTAAAAAAAATGAAAATTGCATTGCTAAATAGCTAAATCTGAACGGCGTAGGTGATTATAATGATCTTTGAACAAAATAAAATTTCCAATTCGATCTCCTATTTATGAAACATTACCCAATTAACCCCCACCATTTACATTTGTGAAAAATAATGAGATCACTGGAAGACAAACAGGTCCTTATGATTCTAAGGAGATGGTTATTTGGAAAATGTCCAATTGATTTGGGGGTCCCAGTTGATTTTGTTTTTGTCTGGGACCAAATTGAGACTTGGATGATATTTGGGGGATGAATATGTCCTTTACCAAAAACAAATCATTAACAGGAAGAAATATTAACTAAAGCTGATATTTTTAGAAATAAATATTATGTCTGGACATCTACACAAATTCTATTACTTTAACAACATATCATAATGATAGCAACATGGCCCTTCCAGTTCTAGATATCAACTAGCCTGTTGTATATCTGCCTGCAAAAGAGTTTGAAAGACAGGCATTTTTCTTCAATTGCCAGCCCTGTGTTACCCTTATCTACATACATCTACCGCATAAACCTACAAAGAAGTGGCAGCAAAAATAAGGTTTCACGACAGAATATGCTTTCAGATAAGCAACATATCAACCAACAAGCATTGGATATATCTATATAAGAGTAAAAGAATATCTCCCTCAAAGGGTCCAGTTGAATGTGATAATGACACATCTGTTATTCACAGGGGTTTATACAGTTGATGGAATCAAATTTCCAGTATTTATTCCCAGAATCTAGCTTATGTTTGCAAAATTAAAATGTTTGGGTGGAGATTTACATTGTTAACTCCTGAAAGAATTGAAGAGTCAAACCTTGATAACAGAATGCAAAGTTTCCAACTGAGAGCAGGTCAATTTTTCAAGTCATTGTTATGAAGTTTTGATTGCATTTTAAGCATCAACGAGTCAGTTATTGACTTCGCCTCATTTTTAAGATTCTGAGATATGAAACTCGATGCCAACTTCTTGGAAAGCAAATTTAAAGGTCTTAGGAAAACTTGAAAACAGAAAATGATTTGGATCCCAAGCTTTGTTCGAGTACCATTAGCAAGTGAAAGTAACACTTGAAACTGAATTTATATGTTAAACTATGACAGGTGTGCATTACTTACTAGAACCATCTCTTCTTTGAAGATGCATCCTTAATTGCACTTTGAGTCCGCCTTCTAACCTTCCTGATTTCAGCTGACAACTGCTTTGGCCTCGAAGAAGGAAGTCCAATGGACTTTTGATTTGTTGATATTTCTTTGAGAGGACTTTCTGATCTAGATTTTTTGTGAAGTTCTACCACAGAACTGGAGGCCTTTGCTGGTGCTGATTTCTGGCTTTTTGTCAAACCAAGCTCACTGCTCTGAACAGGAGTCTCCTGAAGTTTAACAACAGGGACTTGTTTTTCAGTTCATAGAATAGAAGTTGAATTTGAAAGTTACACTAATTGTACTATTCTGATAAGGGTTACCTGAATTTGAGCAGCAGGAGCTCGTGGTTGGTTCGCAGGAGAGGAATCTGAATCTGAGGAGGAAGGGCTTGTGGTGCTATCCATATCATAGATTATGTTATCCACCATGAGAGGAAGTTCCAAACTGTCTGAGACACATAAGGAGGACGATGGTCTCCTAAGTCTTGTAAGATGCACCACCTGTAAAACCTCAAAGAAATGCGAGGTCGCAAAGCATATACATCTTCTCAAATCAAGTTTCAGTGAGTTCCAACTCTTCTCCAAATAATTTTGCTAATACTGACTTCTTACCTTTTGCTCCAATACCATCAAGTCCTTCCGAAGTCTTGTGATCATCGTGTTCTTCCTGCGTATGATGTCTTCCAACTCAGCTATTCTCTATTATCATGGGAATAAAGATGTGTTGGAGAATAAATCAGATAGAAATATGGTGACTGGAAAAAGGCAAAGGAAACATAGTTGAAAAATATTGCTCATGAGTCCAAAATACCTTAGAATCTGCCATATTATTTGTTTGAAGAATACTGTTCAGCTCCTTAATGGTGGCATCCTTCTCTTCACACTCTCTCTTTAGATTGAACATGTCTTGGTCTATTGCGTAAGTGTTCATCTGTTATAGGCACAAGCATGAGGTCACTGAAATGCAGACTTGAGACCGATTTCCGGGGTTAATAATACTAAACTATTTCTAAATTCAGGTTCCAGTTGTAATCTGATCTAGCAAATTATGTTACCAAGTGAAAAATCTGTAAGAAATAACTACTGTTTCTGAATCTTCCATCACCTGCATTTCTGCTGCAGATGTAACACTTGAAGCCCAATCTGACAAATCTGACATGCGGCGCTCTTCTTGTTCCACCTCATTTATGAAAGGCATTTTGTACTGCAGCACCTCATCACCTTTAGACACTTTGACAACAGAGTTCCCCTGATACAAAATTAACAACATGTAGTATTTGAGCATGCAGACACAATCTGATTCTATGATTATAATTACTCAAAACACCAAAAGAAACAAACTTAGCATCTAATTAAATGATTCTCACCATCAAACCAGCAAGCAGGTCATGGTGTTGATCACAATGCCAACAACCACAGTCAACAAATTTAATTTTATCACAACCAAAAACATCATTACATGGTGGTTCTAAATTCTTCTTGTTGTTGAAAGATGCATTGCCCTTGGTTCCTGCCTGGTTGTTAATGCTGCTCAACTGATCACACAGATCATCCAGCTTCTGCTGCATGCTTGATAGCACCTGATCCTGAAACCAGCATTTCGTACAAAGCATTTAATCAGACAGATCTCATGGCTACAGCCTACAATCCATTCTTTACATCTTTTAAATTTATCTGAATCCTGCTCACATTCAAGCAAAAGGTAATACCAATAAAGAGCAACAGGACAAGGATGGGGTTAGAAGGAACTGTGCACTAGACATGGACATTCATACCAGTGGATTCAAAATTCAAAAATGTTTTCAACCATGATATCTGGAGTCTAATATTTGTAACTGCTGTCTTAACTATCAAAATAGAATACCAGCATTTATAAAGGGATCACTCATTAAGAATCAATTAATCTAATCTAGCATTAAACCATATCTTTTTAATACTCCTATCATACCAAAGCCCAAGAATTAAAGAAACTGCTTTCAAAAGCAGAATCTTTAAACTCCTGTGATCCACGGAATCATCATTACAGATAAAACTAATTAATAAACAAAGCCATTAATTCAAACAAACACTCCTAACTAAAATCAGAGAAAACAAATTAAGCCATCAAAATAACACCAAACACCCTCTAAAGTTCCTACCTTTCACACAAAATCAAGCACCAAACCTCCAGTTCACACTCAAAAACTAAAAAAAATCATTTTTTAAGCAAACCCACTTTCCAAAATCCAAAAACAACAAACCCGTTCATAAAATGAAGTTAAAATCACTAACCCTAAGCTCCACAGACTTTTTGAGCTGATTAATGATCCTATTCTTCTTAGATTCAGAAACAGCAACCCCAATAACAGCAACAATCAGAAACCTTTGAACAGGACTAAACAGCTCCCAAGCCACACCCGCCTCCCCGCTCAACCCAATGGCTTTAGCAGAGCTAGCTTCCTCAGCATCCACAAGCCGCCCTTGCAAAGACACCCTAGCCAGCCGCCGAGCCAATGGGACTGCTCGGCTCGGAGTGAACTGGCTCGAGAGCCGGCGGCGGGAGGAGGGAGTTGAGATTGGAGGGAATGGGGAGAGAGTGACAAATGAAGGTGGTTGAGCCACTTGATCCGGGCCGGTGGGGGAGCCGAGCCGGAGGGTGGTATAGTCGGCTTGCTCTTCTTGTTCCATGAAGAGAAAGGAAGACAAAAGTGCGTGATTGCAGGGGAGTTCGTGGTTTTCGAACGTTGGAATTTATTTTGAGGGCATTGAATCTGTTTCTATATTTTTTTTATATGGATTCAAATTTTGTGATTTGAGAGGGAATTTATTTATTTAAATTATGGATGTTGAACGTTGGTTGTAATAATTGGGTTTTTGACACGTGTCCTTCTTCTTCTTCTTCTTCTTCTTCTAGGATGACTCTTGGGGTTTTGTTTTTTTCTGAATTTGAATATGAGAAATTTAAGGATATTTCTTAAAGCATGGTAAGAGATAGGTGAATTGATGTGTGTTTGACTGTCAAAACGTAATTTCCTTAAAGTAAGATTTTGTATTGCCAATCAATTTTTGAGATTGAAAATAAGTTCATGAGATTTTAAATTATAAATTAAAATGAATTTTTAATTCAATTTTTTAAAATTCAGTTTTTAAAAAATAAATCTGAACTTAAGAAACAAACTATATTTCATCTATGAAACATAGAACCATGAAATAGAGTCTAAAGTTCATATCCATGTATAAAATTATAACAATACTTTATGAACTATAAAATAAAAATAGACTTGTCATATTAGTAATTTTGATGATAAATGGAGCTCCATAAAATAAAATAAAAAGGGTTAGAAAATCAGGTAGGGCTCGAGTTGTGGGATCTATAGAATAATATCAGAATGTGATGTCTTGAATTCATCTCTCTCCAAATCTAGCAAACATAACAACAGCACCGAGAAGTCTGGTTAAGATTGGCAATGACCATCACTCTGTCTGAGATCCTTTTATGCTGGCCAGATGAAGACATAGGGATTTCTAGTCTCAGCAGCTTGAACACAAAGCAGGGTTCTGGGATCAATAGATGAAGACATAGGGATTTCTAGTCTCAGCAGCTTGAACACAAAGCAGGGTTCTGGGATCAATATTCTGCTCAACTTCTCTTGTAAGGTAAAATAAGTAATCAACAGCAAAATCCAGCAAGTCTGCTACGTATTGCACTGTTTGCTGCAAATGGGAAATCAGAGTAAATTTCTCACCCGAAACTAAAAGATGTAGAAAAGGAGAAACTTCTAACATCTTGTAGTTTTCACACAAGAAATTCATTCTATTGTAATACAGAAAAGAAGAAGAAGAAGAAGCTGACGGACATTGATAAGGAAAAAAGAAGAAAATCTACCTTAGTTTGCGATGATCATTGACTGGCACCAGCAGACATCGCATAAAGCTTCCACTATCCAGTAGACAAACCAGCAAAATGATCATTGCTACAGCTTCACGAGAACCACCATTCTCCCATGTTTCTGTTCCCCGTTTCAGCAGTACGAATTCCATGCCTCAGCTCAGCATTGCTTGCCATTAGCTAAGATTATATCAACACATTTTCTTTAGTTCAAGTCAAGATTCATAAAGGAATGTGTAGAGAATAAAAGGCAAGGGCAGAAAACTCACTAATATTGGCACATAAGAATCATCAATTTTGGTTGAGGACATTGCAAGGTTGAGGACGCTCTGACTGGTTAACCTCCTCTTATCCCAGACTGCTGAAGATCGAATAGTTTCCAGTCTCAGCAGCTTGAGCACAGAGAAGGCTACTCGGATCAACTTTCTTCATAACATGCCATAGCTTGTCTTGATAGTCAACAGCCAAATCCAGCATCTGTGAAATGGATTTTTAATCAACAGACCTTATCTATCTTAGTATAAATAGGATCATAAAAATCTTCATCATACTGTATCTAGAGGCTGCCGCCTCTGTTGTCTAAAAAATGAATTTTTAAAGCTGGTCATGGATATTAACTCCGTCAACTGATGAATTAATTCTGCAATTTATTTTTAGATGTCTTTTTATCACTGGTTCTTGAATATTTTTAAGTAAACTTTGAGTTTGTCCTTACACCCTTAAACACGCGTTAATACTTAATTATCTCCTTTTTTTCTTCTTCAAGTTATAATTCGTGGGTAGTTAGCTGGTATTAAGAATATTTATTTTAACGCTTTTTAGATGTGTCCAAAGGCACATTTGTCGAAAGATTCCATAAACTAGAATTATATTTCTTCAATAAGATTACTTATCTTTTTAATGAAGAAAATTATTTGTGGTTCACATTACTGAACGAACAATCGAAGAAAAATCTTGAAAAGATACATGAAATAATTGAAAATAACAAATCAATAATTGGTTCTTGATAATTACTTTCCTCTACCCACCAACAAACTTCTCTCTCTAGTTTCAATCACTAGATTAATGCTAAACAAGCTGATTTGACGTTTGAAAACACCACAACACCATCGCGTTCAAGACAATTCTTGTCACAAACAAAATTATATGGTGACTCGTGACTAAAGATATGGGAAATAAATTCTTTTTCTAAGAACAGGTATAGAAAATCTTTGTCAATGATGGCTAGTTTCCTAGAAAGATAAGATCAACATAAAAGGATACTATTTGGATCCATGCACTTCCATTTTTAGAAAATCCAAATCTATCTCTAATTATGTTTAGTGGTAACAGAACACCTTAGTTAAAAGATTTAATTTTTTAAAATAAAAAATATATATGAGACAATTTTAAAATGAATTTCAGACATGAAACATGTCTTTTATTTTTAATATCTTCATCTCGACAGTAACCAAACACTAGCGAATGTTTCCCTCAAGCAATATGGATGTTATCTAGGAAATGACAAAGGAATTGTAAGGTTATCTTGGTTGCTTGGTGAAGAATGAGTCCCCCGTCCACTTCGTGATTGAAGACTAGGAACCCTAGTGGTGGTGGAGAAAAGGAGTAAACACACTTAACCTGGACCTTCCCTTCTCACAAGGGAATATAGTGGGACAAAAGAGCAAAGATAAATCAGGAACATATTAGGAAAGAACACACTGCATTCTGTAGCGCTGACCCAAACAAGACAAAGCAAGGTGGGTGGTGGAGCTTGATTAATCCCATTGAGCCTTAAATTAGATCACAAATTCTTCAATCAATGGCGTCAATAGAAGGAAAGTAGTCCCCACCTGCCTCCAACTTATATGAAATGATGCAATCATTGATGGCACCATTAGCACCACTCTTTATTTCAAGACAAAAACTTGTAAAGTGCCAATAATCTTCTTCTTAGCAAGACAAGAGATGAGGGGAATTTATAAAAAGCAGCAGCAACACCACAACTATCTCTTTCTTTTAGCACATAAATTTCCCTTAATTTGGTTAAGTTCCAAAGACTAGAACTATATGTTACAACATGCATGCCAGCTGGTTTTCTATCACTTCATGTATAACCATTATAGTGTTTAGGTTGGATGAATCTTGCAGTTAGCTTTAAATGCACTCTTGAGCTTCACTCTCCCACCCCCACATAATAAATAGCCTATGGCTAAGCTGTATCTTCATCTTTTTCAGTGCAAAAGAGAACCTAGCATCGCCTTTATCTCTCGTCTTGCAAATTCTTATTAGTTCTATACATACAAACCAATTCTTACTTTGGTTTTTTCAGCTAGGGCTGCTGCTTCTTTAAGCATGTACATCTTGCACGATTCTCTGAAAGTGCCTGGAAAAAAGAACATGAAACATGAATGAAACAGAAGAGCTATTTGAACATAAGACGGAACTTCTTCACAGGGCCTTAGGTGGGTGTTTTACTAGAGGGTTTTGGTTTAAATTCGTTGTTGTAGCATACCTTGAATTGTCTTTGAAGGTCTTTAATGTAGTCAACAGCCAAATCCAGCATGTCTGATGTGTTTGTTTGCTGCAAATAGGGAAACAAAGCAATATCTAAGCTTAAACAAAACTAGCACAGATATAGAAAAAGGAAGTGCTAGTGAAAGATTCTACCTTGTCCATGTTTGGTACAAGGTCCTGGAGTTTCCTCATTCGTTCACTAATTCTAGTTCTTCTCACCTACACATCATTCATATCTATAAGGACATCAAGAATTAATCCAAAAAGGGTGATTAAGGGGAAAATTGCTGGTATTAACTATAGAGATTAAAGATCCCAAAACCATGCTTAGCTCAAAGTAGAAATAATGACCAAGAAATGCACTAAAGAGACTTTACCCTCTCAGCAATGCTTCTTGGATGGGTGGCACAACCACGCTTGGCTCTGATCTTACAAGGAACAGAATCTTGAAATTGCAAAAAGTTTTCAATGGTAGACATCTCTGCTGATGTTTTTGGCAAGCTCAAGTGATGAGCCAACATTGGAGGGCGATTTCCTGCCTCTTCATTCTGCTAAACAACCAGAATTATGGTAAAATAAAAAATCTCAAGCAAAAGTGATCTTATCAAACTTGAATCCATGTTCTCCATTCCATTACCCTATAAACTAAAACATATGCAAATCGTTAAGATAGATGAAGAATTAACACATGCCAGTATAGAAAACTGTGGCACCTGAGTTTCCGATGAATTTAGACCAGAAAGTGTTCTGTCATCATCTGTAAGGTATCTTTTTGACCCAGTAGACATCACAGCCGAATCATCCCATGATCCAATAGGGTAATCATAATTATTGCCAGGAGTTTCACCAAAACCACCACTGTCTGGGCTATTTTCTCCCATGTTTTTGTTTCCCATTTCAGCAATTGTACTCCTTATCCCTGAAGATGAAGGTGGCCTACCAGCTGCAGAATAAGTTGTGTCTCTATTACCTGCTCCAAGATCTCCCACATCTCTCAATACAGCATAGCCTGCCATATCCTAAGATTATTTTTGTCCCATTTTCATAACTCCAGTCAATCAAAACTCAAAACAAGAAACTGAGTGGCATCAAAGAAGGAAACAGAAAACTCACTCTAAGACCATGAATCAAACAACTTGGAGTATTAAAAATAATAAGTCCTGTTGATATTTCAAAATTTTTTAACTCCCACTTGCTAGTTCAAATGATTGCTTATCAGAAAAAGAATTTAATCAAAAAACTAATAGCACTTGACTTAACTGAAACTGTCCATTCATAACACAGAAAATTTCAACTTTCTACACTTTCTATTATTTCTCTGCTTTCCTTCCATTCTATTCATTGGTTACTTAAAAAAGCACAAGCTAACACAAAGCCTTAATTTTTTTTTTATCAAATCAAACACTTTCTTATCATTTTTCTCAATCTTCTAATGACTGAAACAAAAGGGTATCAAAACAAATAGACAAACTTAACATACCATTTTCAAATTCAATATTTATGTTGGAGAAAAGCCCTGCTGGTGAGCTACTGTGTCGAACTAGATTCGGATTGTTTCCACTGCTAGGCTTCATGGAAGGCATCCTCTCCAACCCCGTTGAATTCGTTGATCTATGATTCATACCAGAACCTGGATTATGATCTGGTAATGGAGGTTTTGATCGACTTTGATAAAAACCCTGTGAGGCAGAGTAATTGCCATGTTGGTGCTGCTGATGTTGATGTTGATGCAGCCTTGTATCACTACTATGATTATTCATTGAAGCCATCATCTGGGGTTGCTGGTTAATTTGTGAGACTGATTCTTTTACTGGAGAATCTTGCTTAATCTCACAAAGATTTGAACCTGGTATATTCTCTGTATTGCCACCGGAATTGGCTAAAAATCTCGCGAAAATTCGTTCTGTTTCAGGGCTTGTTGGCCTATTGAGAAACTCTTCACAGAAGTCTCTGTCTAAATTACTTGAAAAATATGAACTTGGTGCAGACTGATATCTTGTCAACCCAGAATTCATTTGTTTCTGATGAATTTGTTGGTGCTGGTTATGACCATGAAGAAAATGATGCTGGTGTTGAAGATCTGACTCCATTGAATCCCCTGTTTCTTGATTAAGTTTCTAAGAAGAAAGGCAGCTCAGTTGCTTTCTGAAAGGCTTATTTATTTTCTTCCAAATCAGATCAAAGACTCACAAATAAAGAAGCTGAACAGAAGTAACAAGAGACAGAACCAAGCAAATCCATGTGAATTCTACTGAAACAGGGAAAACAGAGCAAGAACAGAGAGCTAGATGAAATCCTGCTTGAATCTTAGCATAACAAACAACAGTTTCCAAATCTGAAAACAGCCCGTTTTTCTTACCATGAAACTAAGCTACCTTCACTCAAGAAGATAACATTAACAACAAAAAGAAGCCACTAAAAAAAAGAACAACTTATCTTTCCAGAACAAAAACAGAACAAGAACAGGACAAGCACAAAACCCTCTCTAAGATGCTTCAAAAGGGTGAAGGTGGTGGTGGTGGTGGGGGAGGTGGTGTCAATGCCATTGAGTGAAGGGAGAGACTGAATTTTTTTTGGTTGAAATATTAAAGAAAACAAAATTAATTTATAAAACCATTTTCTTTCCTCTTCTATGAGTATGGCAAATGAGAATCAAGAAAAGAATAGAGATTAGGCCGTCAAATTTGCTATTAGTCTAACGATTTTTCGGACCTTAATGCCCTTCTTGTTTATTTATTAGAAAAAATGGCTGCGTTCCATTAATGTCATGTAAATATTTGGAGGGTTTTGTTACAAATAAAATATTTTAAGATATGAGATGATTTTTTTAAAATCATAAAATGTTCCAAGAGGGTATTTATTTTGCATTTTATATAAAATATCTTTTTATATATAATTTTTTTAATAGATATTAATGTAAAAATATAGTGGTAAATAAAATTTAGTGATTGTGAAGTGGGGATGAGAGTGCCCCTGGTAGCGGTATAATAATGAAATAATGGTCACTGGAATGGTTGAAAGATGCTGTGAAAGATGTATTGAAAGAATTCTACGTTCTAAAATATTTTATGAAATTTTAATTGAAATTTTTTTAATAAATAAATTAAATTTAAAATTTGATTATAAATATTTTACATTCATTAATTTTCTTGTAACATATTTTGCAAAAAATAAACATAGATTTTTTTTAAAAAAAAAAGACAAAACAAAAATATAAGATCTAGTTTATTATTATTATTATTATTATTACTATTATATTAATGTGGGTGTTCGGGTCAGCTTGCGTGTACCTCGACTAATTCCAAGGGTTTTGAAGTTAACGACCATGGAAGCTTCCAGTAATCATGGGGTTTATGAGATTCGAACTTGTGATTTTTGAAGAACAAACTTAGAATCTGACCAATTAAATTACACATCTTAAAGTTAGTTTATTATTTTTATTATATGCGGAGTAGATATGAGATGAAATTATCGTACCGTATCAGTTGGACCCTGGAATTAGTAATATTGGGGTAGGGGCACTTGATTTATTAAAAACATTTTAATTAAAAAAATCGCTTTTCAAAAAATTTTATCCATCAAATAGTGACTTCTTTTATTGGTTTTCCTCCTAAGCGATCGCAAAGCTAAACACTATTGTGTGCGTTTCGCACTATGGTGTAGGGAATTTTATTTATTAAGTCTTTTTATTTGAAAATATTTTTTTTATTCTTTATTTTGAATTTGTTAAAATTATTCAATGTTTTTTCAAGCTAGATACATTTTTAAAATACACACTAATACAATTTTAAACACAAAAACAAACTCCCATGTTCATGGTATTAATTACTATTGCTATATATGGAAAAAATCTAAATCCTCTTAAAGTTAAGTCTGATTCATTAGAAGTAATTCGTTATGAATTCTCTTATGGGTAAAATCCATTCTCGTTTCATTTTTAATTTACGTGGTTTATTATAACTGCTCATATTATGTTTATCTGTATTTTTTTATATGCTCTTATTTTTTAATTATCAAATAATTATCTTTTATCCTTGTCAATATTCTATTAAATTTACATAGAACACCTACCTAGAACTTTGTCTTTGAGTTCTTGGAGCTATAAAATACCTTCATTTATGATGAGAAATTATTTTTTGTACTGCTTGTCTCATGAATTCGTGACTCGATGTAACAAAAATGACATAAAAGACACTTGAAATCAAATGCCAAATTATTGTACATGTCCCTCTTCATGATGATCTTTCTTCTTCTTCAATCCTTCTTTTTTTTTTTTCTCCGTTTTTTTTTTTATTATACGATATTATTAATGAAAAGAATTTCGGTTCACCATTCAAGGGTTCTACTTATTTTGTATAATACAAAAACCAAGCTAACTTCTGTTAGACGACACGACTTTGGAAAGTTAGATGGCGTCTCTTGGCAAACGAGGGCTTGCAAATTTCAACGCTTGTGAAGGCTTGAGTTGTCGGTAGTCGTCTGTAGAGTTTTGGAAATTTCCAAATGTTCTGCTTTGAATGCGTAAGGGTACATTTATATAAATAAGATATAGAGGACAAAATCTGTGAAAAAAGCTTGAATTTGTTAAATATATAGTATGATAAAAAAACAATTGTAATTTTAGATTTTACTATTAAATCAGGTTTAAATTATGCTATATAATTCTATATATATGCTTAGTTTTATATAGGGCCAACTGGTCATATATAGCCATCAAGATTCGGAAAACCCTGAAATTAAGGTTAGGAAATATTATTTTAATTATTTTCTACTTAATTTAAAATTTAAAATACTTTTCTTCCTTAAATTTGGATTTCTTTTGGTTATAACTTCTGTTTATTTGGAGAAGAAAAAAATCATGAGATAGTCAACTAATTTCTTTTTAGGTGTCAGAATTCAAATCTTAGGATAAAATTGTGTGAAATAAAATTATCATATAATATATGTATTATACTTCAAAGATGTTGATATAATTATGTATGCGGACCTTATCTATACCTATTATTTTCTTCAATGATCTTGATATAATATATGATTTTTCTTGGAAGTTTAAAATTTATTCTATTTAATATTCTTCTAGTTATCTAACAAAAATCTCTTAAAATCACACCACAACTAAATTTTCTCGTTTTAAGAAAAATAATTAATGTAAAAAGAGATAAATAAATATAAACCAGATGGGGAATATATATATAGCTAAATCACAGCACAACAAAAATCTCAGTTGCCAATTCGTATTTAACCAAGAAACCTTTGGACAATATTGCCTTTACAAACCTTGTCTTAATTGCCCTCAATCTTTTTTCTGAGAAAAACAAGTGATGATTAATAAAGGGACACAATGGACTTTTTAGTATGATTTTTCTACCAAATACTGTGTACAAAACAGAAAATTCCCTCCAACACTATGGGAGACATGGCAAAACAATACTTAGATATATGAGTTCTATATAATAAGATTTTGACAAATAGGAGAGTGACAAGTTCTATTTTTTTATTGGGAGAATAAAGTATATATAGAAAGCCTCAATAATTTATTTTTATAAAAAATGAAAGTTGGGTACCATGCTCTAATTTTTTTATTAATTACATGGACCATAGTACTCTATTGATGCACCCTTAGGTGTAACATATTAAGTTGAATTTATTTTTATAGGTGTAACATATTGAGTTGGATTTTTTAATATAATTTATAAGGTTTATTTATTTATTTATTTAAGAGCGAGACATTAATTATAATTACAAAAACAAAAATATAATAAAAAAACTCAAACTATTCAATCGATTTAGGAACCAATCAGGTCGAGTTTCATAAAAAAATAAAAAAATTTACTTGATTAAAAACTCGAGTTGACTTAGAATCTGGTTAAGTGGTAAAAATTTATTAATTTATAAAACGAGTTTAATAACTCTGGAATAAAGTATCATTCTTAAACATGATTAGTTACATGATCGTGAGAAAAATATTGCACAATATCACCTATGCCAACCATGTCCAGATTGTCAATATTGTTATATTAATCAAACAAAAGTAAGCCCTTCACCGACCTTTCTTTTTCCCTTTTTCAGGGAGAATGGCCTCCAAAAATATTGCACCTTGATCTTGGGTTCGGTTCCTTGTGAACATAAAGAAGAATACCATCGAGAAAATGAAGTCTAAAGTTGTACCAAAAGTTGGCTAAAATAAACTCTTTATTCTATGTAGTTCATGACCAATCACAACTTGTATGCCATTACATCATCTTTTAGACCTTGTTTTCTTTCTTTGTTTCAATCATAACCATTGATTTTCTCTGCGTGCTAGTTCATATATTTATTTCACATATTCATATCTCGAATTAAAATATAAAAAATAGCGAAATAAAGTTTCTTTTAAAAGTACAAAAGATTAAAAAAAAACAGAAAAAAAAAACAATTTAACATTTGGATTCATAAAAATCACTAGAAGACAAACTTCAATTCGAGTGGAGTAGGAGCACAATGATCTCAAGATTTATTTTATTTTATTTCCACTAACGACACAAAGATTATATAATAATTAGAAGTGTTTGTCTTTGATGTAAAGTTTTAATTATTTTTTTCATTGCATATCTTTTACACGTGACAAGCCATATCTTGGCATGTGCAAATCTTAGGGTCCAGAAAATATAAATAGCGAAAAACTAAAAACTAAAAATCAGTGCCAGTATGATGCGAACAAGGTCGCGTTCTATACGTGTTCTGCTGCAATAGCATTGGACCACCCTCCATCATTTTGGGAGAGCTTTTTGTCAACGTTTCGTCCATACAGTAAATTTGAAAGCTTCCACTTTTATTGTAAAAAATTATCATTTTTTTACTTGCACCTGAATGATGGAGAGATTGTACAATTAGGATATTAATAGAATAACATCGACGGATTAACATAGTTTTTTAAAAAATTAATAAAATAATATATTTTTATTTTATCGCATTTTTAAATTAAACACGACAAGATGAAAGTATACTATCATCTAACTCAAGCGGTCAATCGATTTGTAATGGTCAGTGAAACCGGTTGATCGGTTAAAAAATAACAAGGAAAATCTCAAATCTATCAAATTCAGGGGGCGTCAGAGAGATTTTTGATTTGATAGTCCACGCAGCGATGCAATGAATACTATAGAAAAAACGATATCCAGAAACTCTAATAAAAATTTATGCGCAATCCAACGATCTGATAAAAAGTAATGACCCTTTTGATCTGTGTATTCTAATTTGGTGTGACCAGATTTCCTCGTAGGCCTAAACATGTCATACTAGTCCATAAATATATTTATTAGGGGCAAATTCTTATTTAATTATGGCAGATCCACACCTGACTGCTCAAAATCAATCGTTATCACAAGATCGACTACATCATTAACATTAAAAAACAAAGGACAACTGCTGTTTAGATAATAAGTTTTTGAGATTTTAATTGGAATCTATTTTTTAGTCTACCAGTTGGAAAAATATGTATATTTTGACTCATAAAATATATTTGGAAAAAAAAGTTCATAAAACTACGATTTTTATGTGAAACGGTTGAACGGTTAATATAATTGGATCCAATCGGCCGACCGGTTGAGCCATATGATTGGATTTTCACTTTATCGCGCTTCAAAAATACGATATTTACTAAATGTCGCTATTTTGAAACGCGACAATATTAAAATGTGTTATTTCGTTAATTTGTTTTTTAAACAGTGCTATTCCATCAATTTTTTATATTTACTTTCATAATTTGATAAAAAAAAAAAACATGAATGATTTGGTGATTTTCTTGTTTTTTTTTTTTTTAATTAAGAGAGTCGCATAAATCACTAGGGAGCTGTAACATATGATTTCAGCAAAGAAGTGCTGGCGAGGATATGTGTGGGTTCTTGTTTTTGTACTGGGTGTGTGCTTTGTAAATAAATCTTTAATTTGAAAGCATAAATTAATGAACACGACTTCTCATTTGGCAGAATTATTTAACAATTTGAGTATGATATCCACAGTTTAGAGCTTAACTCTTCCACTAAATAATGAAGGAGAAAACAAAATCATGAGATTCTAGCGACAATCGTTACTTGTTCTAAGTCGAACCATATTGACTTTGATACCAATTTATAAGGGAGCTGCTTTGTGTTCAAGAAAATGCATGGGACCTGCACACATAATTAAGACCTTCTATCCAAAAGTCTAGATTAATGAGTTACAAGTTCATCTTAATTATAAATGAACGCTTTTTTTTTTATTTTTTAATATAGGATATTTAATTACCACTTGCATATGTACCCAGTGTTAGAGAATAATATAAATCATATCCTGGGACCTCACCTAAAAGCTTAAGCTATTGGGTTGAGATGGTTCTTTGACATACCATCTCAACCCAATAGCTTAAGCTGTTAGGTGAGGTCCCA